>Ga0164290_1001695_pt1 | contig 26142 bp, 17 predicted proteins | sample Micstemetagenome_FD_108782 | JGI IMG/M metagenome (GOLD analysis project Ga0164290, IMG submission 108782) | Contaminated culture microbial community from soil near Moab, Utah, USA - Microcoleus steenstrupii SON62 (Illumina Assembly) | ecosystem: Environmental > Terrestrial > Soil > Soil crust...
AAAACGGCTGAGTTCATCGGTGCATCTTCAGAAAAAACCGTGGTATTCAACCGCGGTTGCACCGAAGGCATTAATATGGTGGCCGGTGGTTTTGAAAGAGGTTTGCTAAAAAAAGGCGATGAAATCATTATTACACAACTGGAGCATCATGCCAACATAGTTCCCTGGCAAATGGCCTGTGAACAAACTGGTGCAGAGTTGCGTGTAGTGCCTATTACTAAAAGGGGCGAAATAGACCTTAATGTATTTGAGGATGTTTTCACCCGTAAAACAAAAGTGGTTGCCTTCTCGCATTCATCCCATGTTTTGGGTAGCATGTTACCCGCTAAAGAAATGATTGCCATTGCACACGATCGGGGCGTACCCGTAATGGTTGATGGTGCACAAACGGCTCCGCATAAAAAGCTCGATAAGCAGGACCTTGATTGTGATTTCTATGTTTTCTCCGGCCACAAAATGGGAATGCCCTCTGGTGTGGGTGTATTATATGGTAAAGAAGAATGGCTGAATAAATTGCCGCCTTATGAAGGTGGGGCCGACATGACGGAAAAGGTTACGTTCGATAAGCCTAAGTATGCAAAAGGCTATAAAAAGTTTGAAGCCGGTACCCAACCCTTTGCAGAGATCATTGGTTTAGGAACGCTTATCGATTTTTTGGAAGAACTGGATATGGAAAAAACATCGGCCTATGAAGTAGAGCTGATGGAATATGCAACAACACTTTTGCAGTCCATTCCCGGTGTAAACATCATGGGCCGTGCTGCGGAAAAAGAACCGCTTGTTTCTTTTGATGTGGAAGGAAAAGACGTAAAGAAACTAGAGCAGTTCCTGAATGAGAATTATAACATTGCGGTACGTGCCGGCGACCTTACTGCACAACCGTTAATGGAAGTGTTGGGCGTGAAAAGTTTATTGAGATCATCGTTTTGTTATTACAATACCACGGAGGAGATTGATGTATTAGCTGGAGCTGTGGAGGAGTTTGTCAAAAGGAAATAATTGTTTCTAAAGAACATGTATTTAGTTAAATCGGCTGGACTTGTTCCGGCCTTTGCTCTAAGAGTTTCCTTGCATTTCTCAATGAGAGTTTCAATTCTTAAGCAATTCTTCTAGGCTCAGCAGCCCATTAAGGAACCACGGAAAGTAAACGAAGCTACTCCGATGCCGCATGGCCATTGCTTTTTATGCGCTTATTAGGAATTAATCCATTATACCGGAATTTAGATGAAAAACTTTTCTCCGGCATAAGGGTAAAACGCCCCACGGTTGTTATACTATAAATTAGTTTTGTCCGAACTGGCTTATAAAAAAAATTGGCGCCATGATCTCAGAATGGAATTAAACGAAAACCTCCTTATCAACCGTTTGCAAAAAAGGGAGGAAGCTGCCTTTGAACAGGTATTTAAAACACACTTTAAAAATCTGCATGCCTATGCTTTTTCTATGCTGCAGGATGAAATGGCTGCCGAGGAAATGGTTCAGAATGTGTTTTGTAAACTATGGGAAAGGAATCAAAACCTTTCCATTGAAGGTTCTGTGGCCGCTTACCTGTATAGGGCTGTGCATAACGAATCGCTGAATTATCTCAAACACCTTAAAGTGCGGGCCGAACACCAGCTATATGTTGTACACAGTATGAAAGAAGGAACCGAGTCTGCTACAAGAAAAATGCACCTGAAAGAACTGGAAGCCAAACTGCAAAAAGCATTGAACGATCTGCCCGAGCAGTGCCGCACCATCTTTCAAATGAGCCGCTTTGAAGAACTGCGCTACCGCGAGATAGCCGACCAGCTTGGACTCTCTGTAAAAACGGTAGAAGCCCAGATGGGCAAAGCCTTAAAAATTTTACGTACCAAACTGGTTGATTTCCTGGTACTCATTCTTTTATTGATAAACAGCATTAAACACTAAACTTGAGCGAACACTTTACACATATTAACGACGACTTGCTGGTAAAATACTTGCTGGAAGAAGCTTCGCCTGGGGAAAGAGAGGCTGTGGAAAGGTGGGTGGCGTCAAGCGACAGCAACAGGCTTTACTTTGAACAACTGCGCACCATTTGGGAAAAGAGCAAAACACTCAGGGCCGTTAGCACAGTAAATGAAGAAGCGGCTTGGCAGCGTTTTCAGCAACGGGTTCAGAAGAAAGAGAAAAGACCGTTAGGCGGTTTGCGCATTGCTGCTTCCATTATTATCATTCTGGCAATAGCAACAATAGCTTATTTGGTACAGAAAAATGGGCCGGTGCAACAACTCACTGCCCAGGCTATTGAAAAAACAGTGACAGATACCTTGCCTGATGGTTCGGTCATCACACTCAATAAACGTTCATCACTTACTTATCCCGAAAAGTTTAAAGGAGAGAGCCGTGCCGTTGCATTAAAAGGCGAAGCGTTTTTCAATGTAACAGCTAATAAAGAAAAGCCTTTCATTATTACAGTGAATGATGTACAGGTGAAAGTAGTAGGAACATCGTTCAATATTAAAAGCACTGCCGATAGTATAGAAGTGATTGTTGAAACAGGAGTAGTACAAGTGCTGAAAGGCAACCAGATGGTGGAGCTGCATCCGGGAGAAAAAACAGTAGTATATCAAACTGCTGCAACACTACAGAAGCATAAAGAAGAAGAAAAGCTGTACAACTATTACCGCACCAGGGAGTTTGTATGCGAGGATACGCCATTGTGGAAACTGGTGCAGGTGTTAAATGAAGCCTACAACAGCAACATTGTAATTGAAAGAGCTGAACTGCGTAACCTGCCGCTTACTACAACCTTCAATAACGAGTCGTTAGACCAGGTGCTGGAAGTGATCAGTGCCACCTTTAATATTAAAGTGGACAAACAAGTGGACAGAATTATTTTACGATAGACGATAACAGATGAAAGCAATAATCAACAGAGCCTCGCTGGTGGTAATGGCCACCTTATTCATTTGCATCAGTGCATCAGCGCAAAATCTTTTAAATAAAACACTATCCATTGATGTAAAGAACCAGCGGTTGGATAATGTGCTGGAAATCCTTAGCAACAAGGGCTCGTTCTATTTTTCTTACAACAGCAACATTATAAAGAAGGATAGCCTTGTCTCTTTTTCAGCAGCCAACCGTTCGGTAAAACAAATACTGGAAATGTTGTTGCCGGATCACTATGAGTTTAAAGACAGCGGTAACTATATCATCATCCGTAAGGCGCCGATACAGCTTACATTCATCACCAATAAAGCAGTAACAGAAGATAAGTTTTATACAGTCAGCGGTTATGTGCTTGATGATCAGACCGGGTACTGGATACCGAATGCTTCCATTTATGAAGCCAGTCTTTTGGCTTCCACCTTAACCAATACACAAGGTTACTTTAAGCTGCGGCTAAAGCAAAAACATAAATCTTCAAAGCTCACAGTGAGCAAGGAGTTTTACCAGGATACATCTTTCTCTATTGATCCCGGATACAACCAGCAGATCACTGTTACCTTGCTGCCTGAAACATCAGGTTCGGTTACCATTATCAGTCCGGACGATTATTTTGCTCCGGAACAATTAAAACTCCGTGTACAAAAAGATTCAGTTGTTACAGAATACACCTACACTTTGGTTGATTCCTCTACAGTGGATAAAACAAGCATGAGCCGCTTTCTCATCTCTTCACGTCAGCGTATACAAAGCCTTAACCTGAAGAAGTTCTTTACAACAAGGCCTTTCCAGGTTTCGCTTGTTCCTGGACTCAGTTCACAGGGAAAAATGAGCGGACAGGTGATCAACAACTTTTCCCTGAACGTATTGGGTGGTTATACCGGCGGTGTTAATGGAGTGGAAATAGGTGGCCTATTCAACATCAACAAAAAAGGGGTACGGTACGGACAGGTAGCAGGCGTATTTAATATCACAGGTGGTTATGTAAAAGGTATTCAGCTAGCCGGTGTAAACAATACAGTACTCGACTCTGTCCACGCCTTTCAGGTGGCAGGTGTGAATAACCATGTAACAGGAAAATTCTCCGGTGTGCAGTTGGCAGGTGTGTACAATCATGTAGGAGATAGTGTAAAAGGTGTGCAGGTAGCAGGTGTTGCCAACTTTGCCCGCAGAAAAGTAAGCGGGTCGCAGTTTGCAGGAGTCATCAATGTTGCCAATCAAACAATAACCGGTTCTCAGGTTGGTGGTGTTATTAATTATGCAAAGCACATCCAAGGTTTACAATTAGGATTGATCAACATATCTGATACCTCGGAAGGTTTTGCTATTGGTTTAATAACAGTAGTATTAAAAGGCTATCATAAGCTTTCTTTCTTTAGCGATGAAATAGTGAATGCCAACGTAGCATTCAAAACAGGTCACCGCAAGTTTTATAACATTCTGCATGCAGGTATGAACTTCAGCGACAGCAATGAAGTATTTACGTTTGGCTATGGTATTGGAAGCGAATTTCGTTTAGGCAAAACGTTTTCATTGAATCCCGAATTGACAGCACAGCATCTGTACCTCGGTTCGTGGGATTATGCCAACATATTAAGTAAGGCTCGTCTAAATCTCAATATCAACCTGGGTAAGAAAGTATCTGTGTTTGGAGGTCCTGTGTTCAACGTATATTATTCAGAACAATCAATTCATTTTACCGGTTATCGCTCTGTGGTTCCACCTTCCGGGTACCGTACTTACAACTACAGCAACCAGGTGAAGGCTTGGGTTGGATGGAACGCCGGAATTAATTTCTTCTAAAACTTTGTTAACGCATAAGGGTAAGTACTGCCTTGGTTGTAATTCAATAAAGGCAATCAATGAACCAAACCAACCCGGATCAGAAAGAAAGGAAAAAGAAACATCAGCAACTCTCTTTATTAAACAAAGTAATCAAGCCATTTGCATTTATTGTATTGGTCATTCTCTCGGTAACGTTTGCTCAGGCACAAACCGTAACACAACAGGTAAGAGGTACGGTAACAGATGTAGTTCTTCAAACTCCGGTTTCCGGAGCCACCGTAACATTACTTGGACAAACTATATCCACTGATGAGAAAGGGGTCTTTCGTTTTGCTGATGTTCCTGTAGGTACACATCAGTTGCAGGTAAGCCATATTTCTTATAAAGAAGCAACACTGCATAACATTATAGTGAACAGTGGTAAGGAAACCGTGCTCACCATTTCATTGGAAAGCAAGGTGCAGTCAAAAGAAGCAGTGATAATAAAAACTTCCAGTAAGCGTAATAAGCCACTCAACGAAATGAGCACAGTAAGTGCACGAGCGTTTACTGTAGAAGAAACACAGAAGTATGCAGCAGCAGTCAACGATCCCCTGCGCATGGCTACCGGCTTTCCGGGTGTGATGGCAGCAGATGATGGCAACAATAGCATTATCATCAGGGGTAATTCGCCAACAGGTTTATTATGGCGCATGGAAGGCATTGATATACCCAACCCCAATCACTATGCAAGTCCTGGTTCAAGCGGTGGAGGCATATCTATCCTGAGTACGCAACTGCTTTCCAACTCCGATTTTATTACCGGCGCCTTTGCATCGGAATATGGTAATGCACTCAGCGGTGTATTTGATCTGACACTGCGCAAAGGCAACAATGAAAAAAGAGAATACACATTGCAAGCTGGCTTGTTAGGATTGAATGCAGCAGCAGAAGGCCCGTTGATGCCATTTTACGGTGGCTCCTATCTCATCAACTATCGCTACTCCACTTTGTCCTTGTTAGATAAGATAGGTGTACCCATAACCGGTGGTACTACCAATTTCCAGGATCTTTCTTATCATATCTACCTGCCTACAAAAAGAAAAGGCAGCTTTAGCTTATTTGGTTTTGGCGGATTGAGCTCTCAGTTTGAAAAGGCTGATAAGGACTCAGCCAAATGGGAAGAAAAAGGAGACCGCTATAACTCCAATTTTGTTTCCAACACGTCTGCCAATGGATTGACGCATTCAATTTTATTAGGCAGAAAAACAAATCTCCGTTCCGCAATTGCTTATTCGTATAATAAGATCGGTAGCGATTACCAGTACCTGCAAGATGATTATTCCCTTCGTGAAGACTATAGGGATAAATACATAACCAAAAAGCTAACAGTTAGTTCTACAGCCAATCATAAGTTCTCACCCAAAAGCACTTTGCGTGCAGGTGGCATTGTAAATTTTATCGGCTTCAATTATAACAAGAAGGAAAAAGAGCATGACAACGCACCGCTGGAAACAGTCATCAATACAAAAGGTAAAACCCAAACGGTGCAGGCCTTTACACAATGGCAATATAAACCTGCCGATCGTATTACAGTGAATGGCGGACTGCATTACCTGCAATTGCTATTGAATAATACCTATTCCATCGAGCCAAGGGCCTCTGTTAAATACCAGTTGAACAGATCCAACAGTGTTGCTTTTGGTTATGGAAGCCATAGCCAGGTACAGGCATTAGGTGTGTACTTTGCGCAGGCTACGGACGCCAATGGCCGCTCGTTTTATATAAATGAAGACTTGGATCTTACCAAGGCGCATCATTATGTTGTTTCCTTTCATCACTCGTTCAACAGCAACCTGGCGTTAAAAGCAGAACTCTACTATCAAAGTTTGTTTGATGTACCTGTAGGTGCCAGTGATACAAGTACATTGTCTGCACTGAACATTGAAAGTGAGTATGTAACCGATCCTATGGTAAATGAAGGAAAGGGCAGGAACTATGGAGTAGAATTATCGTTAGAGAAATACTTAAGCAATCAATTTTATTATACGCTGAGTACTTCGTTATATCAATCTAAGTATAAGGCAAAGGATGGTATTGAACGAAACACCCGTTTTAATGCCAATACACTTACAACATTATTAGCCGGTAAAGAGTTTGTTTCTTCCAACGGCCTGAAGACCTTCGGCATCAACATCAAAACCATTTACGCAGGCGGCCTGCGTACAACGCCCATTGATGAGGCCCGGTCAGGGCTGGCAGGTTATGCCATCTATAAACAAAAAGAAGCCTATACGCTTCAAAACCCTGCCTACTTCCGTAGTGATCTGCGTGTAAGCATCAAGTGGAACCGCAAACATTTGACCAGCACTTTATCACTGGACGTTCAAAACCTCACCAACCGCCAGAATGTGTTTGGGCAGTACTACGATTCGGACAAAGGCCAGGTAAAAACGAGTTATCAAACAAGGCTGATACCCGTATTGAATTACAAAGTAGAAATCTAATTATTACATCATCACAATACCAATTACAAATGAAGCATTTAACAGTAGTATTATTAAGCGTAGTGGCTCTTATCTCCAGTTCTTGTCACAAAATAACAGTCGAGGGTCCTGTAGTAACCGAAGTGCGGCAGGTCTCTAATTTCTCGGGCATTGATATGCGTGTGAATGGAGAAGTCTATTTCAAACAGGATCCGGCCTATAAAGTAGAGATCAATGCACAGCAAAACATATTGTATCGGTTGGAAAGCTATGTCAGCAACGGCCGTTTGGTAATACGCTTCAGAGACAATGTGTGGGTGCGCAACGAGCATATTGTTATCAATCTTTCTGCACCATCAGTCAATTTCTTTAAGGTAGATGGTTCGGGCAGTATTACTACAACTGGGCTGATCAACCCATCAAGCATCGAACTCCGTGTGGCAGGCTCCGGCGACATCCGTGTGATCGATATGGCTACGGGGAATATAGACGCTGAAGTCAGTGGTTCGGGAAGCATCCGTGTAAACAATGGTTTTGCAACTGACCTGGATCTTGAGATATCAGGCAGTGGGAATATTGATATGTTGAATGTTTCAGCCAGCAAAGCAAAAACAAATACATCCGGTTCAGGCAATACAAAGGTGAATGCATCACAAACACTTGATGTAAATATTTCAGGAAGCGGAAATGTTTATTATAAAAGCAATCCTGTTATCAATTCAAGAGTCAGTGGATCGGGCCGGCTGATTAAGGTATAGTCTCATTTCCATTTTTATAGGCAAAAGAGTCCATAGGCAACTATGGGCTTTTTTATCATGGTCTGGCACAACGTACACTTTGAAAAAATCAGAACCGATGATTCATGGTAAACCAATAAGAATATAAAAGCCGCACCAGGCTGCTTTTAAATATCTTCTTACTTCAATTTAATAACCGGGTAAAGCTTATACCCATTCGGTTCTTCCTTTACCGAAAGTGCGGCATCAAAATCCAGCACAAATGTGTTCAGTGTTTCATTCAGCTCCCTGTCAATCTTTATTTTCAATCCCGACTCAGCTGCACTGGGTGTAGTTAAAGGGTGCGTTGCACCGTTCACTTCTACTGTATTATCCGTGCCTAATATAAAACGTACTTCTTTCAGTGTGCCATCCGGTACAGTGCCTTGTGCAATTAATTGCGTAACGCCATTTTGCAGGTCCAGCAGGTTGATGACCGTGTCTTTAGTGGCAATGCTGATCCAGCTTTCATTGTTCACCTTTATTTCCATGCCTTTAAGGTGAATGTTTACTGCATCATAGTTCACCGGGTTATCGGTGAGCAGTATATGCACCGGAACGCTTTTGTTATCTTTTTTACAGGAGAATACAGAAAGGGTAAACAGGCTCATAAGGGCCAGGAGTGAAATAGTGATTTTCATAGATCGTATTATTTATGCTAAAATAGTAAGGAGCCTGTTACAACCTCCCCCTTCGTAAAAAACAGGGCAATAATACTTTACAGGAGTGGGTAAAATTGCCTGGTATTCTCTGAAATGCATCCAACTGTAATACTATATGTATCAAGACCGGGTTTTTGTAGTTTCCAGAAAGAGCCCAGGTTAAGAGGAAAACTGACAGTTCTTCCGAAAATGCGTTTCGCAAACTTTTCTCATACACTCCTCATACACCAGGTATGCTTTTGCTATACAGTTGCTATACACCAGGTATGCAGTATCTAGGGATGATTCTGCCCCATTTAATGACAAGGTGGCCGGAAAACTAAGTTTATACAGGTTGCAAAGAGTATTTGACGCAAGGCAGTGTATAAATACTCTAATTTGTGTATTTGCGGTAAATAATAAAGCCCGAACCTTTTGGATTGCGGGCTTTTCCTCATTACTGAGGCCTGAGAAGAGTTTATAAGAAGGTCTATTAATTTATTGCTACCTGCGTATCAAATGTAGTAAATAATTTTTTATTACGGTAATACATTACCGTGGATTATTTTTTAAATCAGTGCACCTTGAATCCTTAACTGTTGTATGACAGATAAGGAGCTGGAGATATTGAAAAAGAAGTTTGGTGCACACCTTCAAAAACTACGGGAAAGTAAACAGATGTCGTTGCTGGAGGTTTCGTACAACTGTAGTTTGGATAACAGCAATATTTCAAAGATTGAGCAAGGAAAGTTTAATGTTACACTAAGAACAATGATTGAACTTGCAAAGGGCTTGGATATACCTCCAAAGAAATTGTTGGAGTTTGAATTAGAATAGGCTAAGCGATAGAGTGGCTTCTTAGTTAAAAGGTTCAGACAATCAATTAAAATATTTCATTGCAACATCACCAATCCATTTCCCCATATGAACAGGTACTGCATTGCCAATTAATTTGTAACAAATCCGTTTATTTTCAAAATAGAAATTGTCCGGGAATCCCTGCAGCCTTGCATATTCTCTAATAGAAAAGGGCCTTAAGCCATGTTTATATTTTTTGTCTTTAACCAGTCTAGTACTCAGGTCTTTTGCATAATGCGCCACACAAGTTGGTGCTAATGCATTAACAGCATCCGGGTCAACAATGATAGGTTTGTCGCGATAACCTCCATTAATTCGCTTCAGTATATATTCAGGCATGTCTACTTCTGCGTTTGACTCTAACAAGTCCTTCAGCCTTGGTTTGTTTTTTATTTGATCGGGTGCACTTATCGAAACTTGTTTTTTCGAGCCGATAAGAATTAGCCTTTTCCTTCTTTGTGGTAACCAGTTGGCAGCATCTACAGGACAGAATATATGAACATAATAATCAGGAAGCTTTGTCATCGCTTCCATTACTACTTTAAATTTTTTCATTCCCGGAACATTTTCCACCACATACATTTCCGGTTTTTCTATTGCAATATGCCTAAAGAAATGAAGAAACAGATCATCACCGGTTCTTGTTCCATGTATATCAGCTATAGTTGAATATTTTGTGCACGGATATGTTCCAATGACGATATCTGTTTTGGGCTGGTCCAAAACTGTTTGTTCTTTTATGTCAGTATTTAAGATTGCATGGGAAAAGTAGTGTGCATTCAATGACATACAATCAGTTGCTTCTTTATCCAGGTCAAGTGATTGAACTAGATTAACTCCTGCCTGCAACATTCCTAGTTCCATTCCCCCACAGCCTGAGAAATAGCCTTTAGCAGATGGACGATACATTTTATTTTTTGGCAGCAAAATAAAACATACTACTGCTTGCACATTTGCTTTTAAGTCACGTATTTAGCATATGTCACTTTAAACTAATTTTTAAGAACGAAGACTGTTCAAGATCTGAAAAAAAATGACATGCACTCGAGGTCTAAAATATATAACGTAAGTTTTATCAAATTGCTATGAGTCAACTTTTCATTAAAGAAGTTTTTAGATATGCGAGACCTTATAATTCAACTCCTGACCTCATTGATGGCTTTAGAAATCACTTTTCGGTTACAGCATCAAAGTTTGGCAATCAGGTACTACTAGAAAAAGGTATATCACCAATAGGTGTTGTCAAAGCATCAGATGGGTTACGAACACCAGCTATTATTATTAGAAGCAGCCCTCACAAAATTGGAACGGAAACAACTCCTTGGCAAGATGTTTTTGATGTTGATAATGGACACATACGATACTATGGTGATAATAAATTGCCTGGATCCGATCCAGCATTGGCACCTGGGAATAAAATTCTTCTTGAACTTTTTTCTATTTACAATGATTCAGCAAGAAGAGCGTATGCAGTGCCTTTAATTTTTTATAAATCTGTTTCCAGATTAAATAAACCTAAAGGCTTTATTGAATTTAACGGCTATGGTATAATCAAAGGAGTTGAGTTAATAACTCAATATGATCGAAAGCTTGACCGAACATTTTCTAATTACGCTTTTGATTTCCATGTTTTTAGCATGGCGAAAGAGAATGAGTTATTTAATTGGTCATGGATAAATGACAGAAAAAATCCCATCTTGGCTACAACTCAGACATTAATAAATGCTCCGAGTGCATGGAAAGAGTGGATTAAATTAGGAAACAAAGTGTTAGAGAAGAATAGAAGAAGAGTTTCAAAGCTGCTCGTTGTTTCTGCAAAAGAGCAAATACCATCAAAGGGAAGCCGGGAAGCAAAAATTCTATCTGAGGTTTACAATTACTATAGTAAAACTAAATCAAGGTTTGAAATACTGGCTGCTGAAATTGCATCAAAAGTGTTTAGAGATTCAGTCGGTCATTTTAAGTTTGGTTGGATTACGCCTCCATCTTCCGATGGCGGAGCTGACTTCTATGGTAGAATTGATTTGGGTAATGGATTCGGTAAAGCGAAATTGTTGGTTCTAGGGCAGGATAAGTGTGAGGCTCTAGAGAAAGCAACAGGTGGGAATCATGTAGCAAGGACGGTAGCAAGGCTCCGTAGAGGTTGGGTAGGCGTTTATGTAACTACAAGTTATTTTTCAGAATCTGTTCAACGAGAAATTATTGAGGATGAATATCCAATTATGTTAATTAATGGTAAGAGACTAGCTGAAGCTTTAATCAAGATTTTACACGATGAAGAATATCCTAGTCTGAAAAAATACCTTAATGAATTGGATTCGTTATACATTAACAGGCTAAAAAATAGGAAGCCAGATGAACTGCTGTTCGAGTAATCATATAGATAAAAGGTGACAATCATTGAAATAAAAGAACTGACTCGTTTCAATATTTTCGAAAAATTAGTGGGTATTTTTTACTCAACATCACTAAATGCTCTTACAAGGATGCGGTCTAAACCACTAATTCTAGGAATATGTATTTCTGGTGGCATGACTGTGCTAGAGAATTCCTCTCGCTGTTGTGAGCATATCTTTTTAAAATCACATTGTTCACATTTAAGAGTGCTGGGCCGTTTAGGGAAATCTTGATCTAATATTCTTGCAACAGCCCATTGAATATTTTCTATTGCAGCTGCCACAGCCTGATCTGCGATTGGTATATCAACTCGATTCGGTGATTCTTTGAATCTTGCGCTTTTAGAAGATGAACGGCGCCTGTCCTTGCATTTTCTCCTAATACAACGTTCGCCGCATGGGCGTATAGTTGGACTTGAAGTGACAGGTTTATCCAAAAAAAAGTGTCACTCGGCTCCGGAAAATCCATTGATTTGAAATCGATAACTTTTGCGTCTAAGATATTTCCTTGTTCATCTTCTCTTAATAGTAAATCAAATGACCCGGTAATCAAAGCATCGTCAGCCCTGATTTCAAATCGAACCTCTACTTGTCTGTTTTGTCTAAAATCATCTGGATATTCTTCTACATATCTGCTGACAATTTCCTTTGCTTTGTTTTTAGCATTTTCAAATGGTCCGGGAGCAGACTCAGGATTTCTTGAAGGAAACACATGCTTTAGGTGAAACACTTCTTCTACAGAGTCTTCAGCTTCCTCAGCACCTGGGACTTCCTGCTGGGAAATCTGATGTAATTTGTTTATAGCAGTATGTGTCGTTAATCCGAGTCCGAATAACTCCGGTACTGCCGGACTAAATCCGTAGACCTTTCTAAATTTATACTTCATCGGGCATTCTAGATAATCTTTTATCTCGGTAAAGCTAGTCGGCATAGAATTGTCATCAATTCTTCTTCTTTCAGCGACCCTCTGGACATTATCGGGTAGTGAGGTGTGATCGTTTGTTACATCTTGATGTGTCAACCTAAGCTTGAAACGAGATTGCTGTTTAGGTCTTTGTAATCCAGGGTGGATTGCACTTCCTGTTACATATAGAAATCTTTCTGCCCTTGTTAAAGCTGTATAAAACAATCTGGCTTCTGAAAATATATTTGTTCCATACAGACCACGTGCAGTTATAGGTTGAATTACTTCGGTGGGCAACCATCCTTGATATGAGGAATTCCTTCCTGGAAATCTTTGGTTAACTACATCCACAACAAAAACGACAGGAAATTCAAGGCCTTTCATTTTGTGAACGGTTGAAATCGTTACTGCATCTGGCCGCGCAACTAGCTCTACTGTACTCGAATCGTACCCAGTCTCAGCAACATTGTGTAAGAAATTCAATACTTCGGAAAACCTGTTTGAGCTATCGATACTAACATAAACTTTTTCAACATCTAAGATGATTCCGCTAAAAATTCCCAGGTCTCGTAATACCACCGAATCAAAATCAGTCGTAGCTACTCCAAACGCGGAAAGTAAATCATGAACAAGCTCCTGAGGATAGACCTTTCTTCTAGCACCACCAGCAGGTGTATGGATTTTCGTATTCCATTCAGATAAAACTCTCGCAAACCTATTAAAGTCAGCATTTGGGAAATGTTGAATAACATCACTATCAAAAAATAATTGCGCCTGCTGTCTAGAAACGCCTGCATTTCGTAAAAGCTCCATACTAGCTCTTATGATTCTACCATGAGGCCTAACAAAAATACCTTCCTCTGATTCGATCGTATATTCTATACCCACTTCGCGAAGAGCTTCCACAAACTCTCTATAATAGGCAGGATCGCCGCTAGTTACAGAACGCATTAGAATCGCGAAATCACTTTTCGTCAATCCTCGTTCACCGGTGTCGTCAATATAAAGCACACCCAACAGTTCACTAATCCTCTGAGCAACCCATCTTGCTTCTTCTTGTCTTGTATCGAACCAAAAATTACCGAACTGGCGAACGTTGCCATTGTCGTTATGGATGGGGTCTTTATCGATTCTCTGTGTTGATAATTCTGTTCTAATGAATTGATTGGTGACTTCTACAATCGTTTGCGTACTTCGAAAATTTGTATTTAAGACATGCATTGAACATCTAGGATATCGCTGTTGGAATGTTATGATGTTTTGAACATCAGCACCTCTCCATGCGTATATTGACTGATCATCATCTCCGACGCAGAATAAAGTGTCAGTCCTGTCGTGAATACGAGCAATTAATGCTTCTTGCGAAGGGTTAACATCCTGGTACTCATCAACCATTAGGTGTCTAACATTCGCCAGTGCTCTATTAATTGACTGATTGTTTTCTCTTAATGCCTCAACAACCTGCCTAATCATTAAAGAGAAATCAATGTATTGGTCAGCCATAAACCGGTCGCGAATGTTTTTTAAACATCGGCCTAATTGTGGGAAATAGCGTTCAATTTCATCGAAATCCAGTAACTCGTCATTTGCCAACTTCCAGGCATTTGCAACTTCACTGATTGTTCTGAACATTCCTGGATCATTAGCAGAAGTAGTTCTTGTAATTCTTACTTCATTTAAGCCTAACTGCCAGTATCTTGACAATAAGAAAAGCTTGAGTTTGTTGTCATCCAAGACCTCAAATTGCCTATATCTAGCATCCATTTCACCAAGTAAATGCTGACAGTAAGAATGAATAGTCCCTATATACATAGCACCTACCAAGGCTACTGGATGACCCGACCTTTCAAGGGCTTCCGCTACCCGCCTTTTTATTGACTCGGCAGCTTTTTCTGTGAATGTGAAAGCAACAATACTTTCCGCAAGGTTACTTTCAGATATTAACCGGGCAATTCTATATGCCAGCGTCCTGGATTTTCCTGAACCAGCGCAAGCCAAACATAGAACTTCTCTTTCTTCCGCTGTGGCTGCTGTATATTGTCCGTCAGTTAAATTTCGACGAAGAACTTCTTCAATTGGCATTATTAGTTTTTTAGATTTGTGGAATAAACTAGCTCAACCTTGGCACGAAATATAAGAAAAAATAGTTATAATAGTATTGATCTTTTTTGTGGTGCAGGCGGTTTGACTGTAGGAATGCATAGGTCGGGCTTTGTAACCAAGGCCGCAGTAGAGATCAATACGGATGCCGTGAAAACTTTTAAATTGAATCACAAACAGACACAAATACTTGATAAGGATATCCGCGAGGTAAAGCCCTCAGATATAAAAAAATTATTAAATGGTGAACCTTTGCATTTATTAGCAGGATGTCCTCCATGTCAAGGGTTTTCTTCGGTTAGGAGACTAAATGGATCCAATGTAGTTGATAAAAGGAATAGTTTAATATTAGAGTATTTGAGGCTTGTAAAATCCCTAAAGCCAGTAACTATAATGATGGAAAATGTTCCAGGATTAAAAAGCTATTACCTGTTTAAGAGAATGATAAAAGAATTGAAAGGGCTTAATTATCGTATTGATTTCGAGATAGTGAATGTAAAGGATTATGGTGTGCCTCAGCGCCGGAAAAGACTTGTATTAGTTGGATCGAGATTAGGGCCGATAGAGGTTGCGAAGGGTAAGTCAAGTAAGACAACTGTTAGGGATGCGATAGGTAAAATAGAACCTGTAAGTAGAACAAAAGATGCTGTTCACAGAATTTTCCCGTCACACTCACCTAAAATAATGGAGATGATAAAATTAACCCCAAAAAATGGTGGGAGTAGAACAGATTTACCCAAGCGCTTTATCTTAGAATGCCATTTACGAGATGGCGTTGGTTTTAATGATATCTATGGAAGATTAAGATGGGATGATTACTCTACTACTATAACTGGAGGATGCCTGAATCCTTCTAAAGGACGATTCCTACATCCAACTAAAAACAGAACGATTACCGCTCGAGAAGCTGCTCTGTTACAATCGTTTCCTAGACAGTATAAGTTCCCAAATAACATTAGTAAAACATCTTTGGCTTTACTCATAGGTAATGCGCTTCCCCCAAAGTTTAGCTATGCTCAGTCTAAAAATATCAAAGATCATTTAGATCTCTATTTGAAAAAGTGAAATTATCTCTCCAAGTGTTTTCATTCGTTTAGGGTTAGTCGTTTTAAAATGGAATGTAATTCCTGCTTCATATTCTTAGACTTTAAATTACAGCTCCAAATCTCTATAGATTTCCAGTTATCTTTCCTTAACAACATCAACGCTTTCCTATCATTTTGAATGTTTAATTGGATCTTTTTCTCCCACCACTGTCTTCGTGTTTTAGGAAGTATCGAATATTTACAATTTTCATGTCCATGCCAGAAACATCCATGAACAAAAATCACTGTCTTGTATTTAGGTAAAACAATATCAGGCTTGCCTGGCAGATCTTTTACATGAAGTCTGTACCTGAAACCGTTTGCGTGCAAGAATCTGCGCACCAGCATTTCAGGCTTTGTATCCTTGCCTTTTATCTGGCTCATGTTGTAACTCCTCGTCTTCTTATCATGCACATCTGCCATAGAAAATAGTCTTTATCACTCCGTTCAAACAGTAAACTAAAAGAGTTGAAATCAAAAACAACTCCATTTATTTCTTCATTTTCGTTCTAGTGCCTGGAGCGGATGGTTGATTCTTTCTTCACAACAATAATTGTTACCTCTTCAACCACTCCAAAGTCTCCTAACTCTTTTAGCGAAATTTCTTTCATCACAACTTGACTCTTTTCTTCCTTCAACAACGCAATAGCCTAGCTTCATGATCCTTCAACCTGCCAATTACCTCTCAGCAGCAGCAACTCTCACAACTCTACATAAAAACACTTAACCTGTTACTATATTCCTCACCAAGTGTTATGAACTCTTCCACAAACGCATTACATTAGTCTCTTGTCGAACAAAACCAGTTTGACAAAACAGAACAACCAATATTCTACTATGAGAAAATTCTTCCTTTCAGCCCTGCTGCTATCGCAGGCCTTTTTCCTTTCCGCACAAAACCTGGCAATCAATACAGATGGTTCGGCAGCCGATGCTTCCGCAGCCCTGCACATTAAAAGCACTACCAAAGGTTTGCTCATTCCAACCATGACAGCCACCGAACGGGGTGCTATCAGCAGTCCGGCCAAAGGCCTGATGGTGTATCAAACCGATGGTTCACAGGGTTTTTATTACAACAGTGGTACAGCCGCATCGCCTAACTGGACCTACATTAATCCTTCGGCAACTAATACCAATGTTACCTTCAACTCAAGCGGTACTGTTTCGGTGACCGACGGAAGCGGCACCGTTACTTCGGGTAACCAGGCTTGGCTGGCGGGAGGCAACAACTTTGGTACAACGGGGTCAGCCAATGCAATTGGTACCATCAATAACGACCATATTAACCTTATTACCAATAACCAGGTACGGGGAAGGCTGAGCAACCTGGGCGAGTTTTTTATAGGATCTACCAATACCGTTCTTACCGGAGACCTGATGAACGGTGTAAGCAATGCTACCTTCCCCTGGGCAGTGAACGGCTATTCCAGTTTTAATGGTTCCGGGGTATTTGGGGTAATACAAGGCGGTACTACCAAATATGCGGGTGTGCAGGGTGAATACCAAAGCAATTCAGCAGGTATCTTCAATACAGCAGCTGTAAGAGGAGTGAATAGCACAACAGTGGCCGGTACAGGCTTTCGCACCACCAATTCAGCAGGCCCGCAAGTGGGTGTGATCGGTTCTATACCCTCGCCTGCGGTGGGTTCTGCACCTACCTATAGCTTTGGTGTACATGGTTCCGTACCCAACACAGCCAGTGTCAGAAGCGGAGGTTTATTTGGCGATGATGGCGGCTTTGCCATGGGTGCTGTAGGCTATTTTGGCTCCGATCTGAATGACTATTCTTTCTATGCTTTCGGCAACAGTACGCTGTTTGACTTTGAAACAGGTGGTGCAGGAGGCCGGGTTGCATCAACAGGCAATAATGTCAACACGCACATCGGTATGGGCATATACGGTGGTGTAATGGGTGGATGGATCAGAGGACAGGTTTATGGAGCACATATTAAGGGAAACAAATACAGTCTTTATGTTGATGGTACCACTTACACCAACAAGCCTATCACCCAACTGATAGAGACAGCAGATGGTAGCCGGTTGCCCACCTATACCACTACTTCTTTAAAAACCGATGTAACAGCAAGAGGTAAGGCAGCCTTGCAAAACGGCGCCGGCTATGTAGCTTTTGATGCTGCCTTTAAACAAATGATCTCAGAGAATCCCGAAGAGATCACTGTTACTGTAACACCAGTGGGTAATTCAAACGGAGTATATATTTCCGGTTACGATGCAACCGGTTTTTGGGTAAAAGAAAATAGCAATGGCACATCGAATGTTGCCTTCACATGGATTGCAATCGGTACAAGAAAAGGATACGAAGAGCCGCAGGTAGCAAGAGAATTACTGGACAAAGATTTTGATAAGAACATGAATGGTGTGATGCATCACGAACTCAATACCAAAACCCCGGGACGTTCGATCTGGTGGGATGGTACAAGGGTGCGTTTTGACAGGCCACCTGCAAGAGTGCCTTCAAAGGATGAATTCTCCGGGGCAAGACCAACAGAAATCCAACAATAACCTATAATACCAGTTTATGAAACGTCTTGGTTATTGTTCCTTAATCGTATTATTTCCGTTTTTATCTGCTGCACAAGGTACGGTGCAAATACCTTCCGGTACACAGGTGGTTTCTTCCAATAGCACATACCTGGTACTGGACAACCTTCACCTGCAGAACAATGGTAGCCTGGTACAATCTGCAGGTAGTGGAACGGTAAAGTTTACCGGCAGCAGTGATGTGAATCTGTCCGGATCAGGTACTACCACACTCGATGGCTTAATGTTATCGCTAACAGGCAGCACAAAGCTCAACCTGCAAAAGAACATGGCGGTAGTGTCCTCACTCACATTTAATGGCGGCTTGCTTAACCTTGGTACTTCTGTAGTAAATCTTGGTTCCACTGGTTTGTTGCAAAACGAGTCTGAAGCTAGCAGAGCCTATACTACCGGTACAGGTTACCTGCAGTTCACTACAACGTTGAATGCACCATCGTCTGCTAATCCCGGTAACCTGGGTGCTGTCATTACCAGTGCATCCAATTTAGGCAGCACGGTTATTCGCAGGGGTCACCAATCGCAGATGAATTCCTTTAGTAACGGCAGTACCATTCTGCGTTATTATGATATCAGTCCAACAAACAACACAGCGCTTAATGCCACACTGCGCATTAATTACTTCGATGCCGAGCTTAATGGATTGAATGAAGGATCACTGAGTATGTGGCGCAGTCCAAATAACATCAACTGGAGCAACATAGGCTTTGATACCCGCAGCACAGCATCTAATTATGTAGAGAAGACAGGCATTGCTTCTTTCTCCCGCTGGACCTTGTCAACAACAGCTAATCCCTTGCCGCTTACTTATGGCATGCTAAATAGTACATGTTTAAACAATACAGTGCGCCTCAATTGGAATACCGTATTCGAGCAAGGTATAAGGCGTTTTGATATTGAGCGCAGTACATCTCAGGCAGTGTGGATAGTTGCCGGCAGCCTTGCTGCCATAGGTAACGGCAGCAACAGCTATTCATTTACCCATGCATCTGTAACTACAGGCGCAGTATATCGCATTGTTGCCTATGATGTGGATGGAAAGAAAACCTATAGTACCATTCTGCGCAGTCCCTGCCACAGTAATGCTGGTTTTGATGTGTATCCTAATCCTGTAAAGAGGGATCTTACTGTTTCGTTGTACGGCGTTGCAGCAGGTCCATTGCAGCTTTCGCTTTATGATGCAAAGGCTTCATTGGTCATGACAAGATCTTACGTATTAACTACCGGTAACACTATGCTGCAATTACCCATGACAGGATTGCCGCCGGGAACGTATACTTTAATGGCTACATGGAGCGGCCGGAGTGAGACATTGCGGATAATTAAAGAGTAGAATGAATTTGCTATTCATCAGAAATTTATGCGGATATAGCTATTGCAATACCCTGGGTGTTAGACCCATCTTCATCCTTGGGGCCAGATAGTAAAGCTGTTATCATCAATAGTTGAAAAGTGGCAGACCACTGTCGCTTTTTGTGTGCTTATGGTATAGTATGCTGTTAGATGATGATTACTTGAATTGAATGCAGTAAATTTCTGCTTTCGAAAATCCCTAATCACCATTATTATGCTGCGTATTTTATTATGCCTGTTGTTGGCGCCTGTCATTTCATTCTCTCAAAAGCTTCCTTCCATTACCGAAAAAGTAAAAGACCTGAAAAGCTATGAGGGCTTTTTTAATTTCTATTGGGATGAAAGCAGTGGCAAAATGCTTCTCGAAGTAGATAGAATAGACCAGGAGTTCTTATACGTTATTTCGCTTCCGGCCGGTTTAGGCTCTAATGATATTGGGTTGGACCGCGGATTACTTGGGGATGACCGCATTGTGAAGTTTCAGAAAGTGGGCAGGAAACTAATGTTGGTACAACCGAATTATAGTTACAGGGCGGTAACAGATAACCCGGCAGAAAAGAAAGCAGTTGAGCAGTCATTTGCACAGTCTACGCTCTGGGGGTTTGCTATTGAGGCTGAAAGGGACAATCGCTACCTGGTAGATGCTACTGACTTCTTTTTGCGGGATGCAATGAAGGCAGCGCAACGAATAAGGGGCTTGAAGCAAGGCAATTATTCCTTTGATAAAAACCGTTCTGCTTTTTACCTTCCCCAAACTAAAAACTTTCCGCTCAATACTGAAGTAGAAACAACCATCACCTTAGTTAATACAGATGGTGAAGTAGGCAATTTCGTTCAATCCGTAACTCCGTCTTCCGAAGCCATCACGGTACGAATGCATCATTCCTTTGTCCAACTTCCTGATAATAATTATAAACCCCGTGTCTTTGATCCAAGATCTTCTTTCATACCTGTTTCCTTTTACAACTATTCGACACCCGTTTCGGAGCCTATCGAAAAGTTTTACATCATGCGCCATCGTTTGCAGAAGAAAGATCCATCATCTCCGGTATCGGAACCAGTTAAGCCTATCATTTATTATCTCGATGGCGGTACACCGGAACCTACACGCAGTGCTTTGCTGGAAGGTGCATCATGGTGGAACCAGGCTTTTGAAGCAGCAGGTTATAAAAATGCCTTCCAGGTAAAGGTCTTACCTGAAGATGCCGACCCTATGGACGTTCGGTATAATGTGATCAACTGGGTACACCGCTCCACCCGTGGCTGGAGTTATGGGGCTTCGGTAACAGATCCACGCACCGGTGAGATCATAAAAGGCCATGTAACCTTAGGTTCGTTGAGGGTAAGACAGGATTATATGATTGCTCAAGGGCTATTAGCACCATTTGAAAATGGCACTGTGCCCACTAACGACCCTATGTTGAAAATGGCTTTGGAGCGACTGAAGCAATTATCTGCCCATGAGGTAGGCCATACGCTGGGGTTAATGCATAACTACGCAGGCAGCGTAGCAAAAAGGGCTTCCGTTATGGATTATCCGCATCCGCAAGTGATGCTCACTGCAAACGGTCAAATAGATTTGAATGATGCTTATGCAAAAGGCATAGGAGAGTGGGATAAGGTGGCAATCACCTGGGGCTACCAGGACCTACCTGCCGGGGCTAATGAACAGCAATACCTCAATACAGTTTTAAGTAATGCTTTCAAAAAAGGGCTGAAATTTATAAGCGATAGAGATGCCGGTGCACCGGGCACTTTACATCCGCAGGCTCATTTGTGGGATAACGGTACCAACGCAGCCGAAGAGCTGACCGAAGTAATGAAGATCAGAAATAAGGCACTTAGCCGGTTTGGCGAGAACAATATACGGTCAGGCATGCCCATGGCCATGTTAGAAGATGTTTTGGTGCCAATCTATTTTTATCATCGTTACCAGTTGCAAGCAGCAACAAAAGTTGTTGGGGGACTAAACTATAATTATGCTTTGCGGGGCGATGGCCAAATGGTAACACAGGCGGTGCCGAAAAATGAGCAATTAGAGGCCTTAAATGAAGTACTGAAGGCAATTGAGCCGGAGCAATTGGTGCTCCCACAAAAGGTCATACAACTCATTCCACCACGTCCTTCCGGATACAGTCTTACACGAGAATTGTTCAAAAAAAGAACAGGTCTTGGGTTCGATGCCTTATCACCTGCCGAAAGTGTAACGGATTATGTGTTTTCATTTTTGATGCATCCGGAGCGAATCAACCGTATGGTTCAGTATAAACAACAGTATGGCGGATTGGGTGCTGAAGAAATGATTGCTTCGCTGATTGCAAAGACATGGAAAGCACCAAGGGAAGACGGAATGAAAAGGTTAGTGCAACTACAAAATGAACAAATCTTACTGACCTATTTGTTAGCTGCCAGCATTGATGAAAATCTTTCTTATCCTGCCCGTGCGGTGGTACAAAAAGCAGTATCTGAGTTGAAAGCCTATGCTGAAAAGAATTCAAAAGCATCAGCGGACGATGTTCTTGCCGGGCACTATTTATTAGCACTGGAGCGAATGAAAGCCCCTGATAAAGCCAAACCCACAGTACATACGGTAATGCCGCCGGGTGCCCCAATCGGCTGTGATCTTATAGATTAAAACAGGCCTTACCGCTGGTTCGGATCGTTAAAGATTAGGATGATTGTTTGGATCAAACGATTTTCCGGGAGGTACTCAAACCCTTTCATTTTTTCAACTGTGATGTAGCTGTTTTGGTTAAAAGGGTAGTGCCGGTCTATTGCAATAAAGTCACCACTCCTTTTTTAGCAATGCGTCCTCCGTCTTTTGTAATGCCTTCAGCCATCCATACATAAACACCGGTTGGCTGCAGTACCCCGCCCACCTTTCCATCCCACCCATGCATTGTTTTACTGGTTGAAAACACCAGTTGTCCCCAGCGATTATACACTTTGAAGTAGGTTAATTCCTTAATACCAACAGGGAATGGATAGAACGTATCATTCCTTCCGTCGTGGTTGGGAGTGAATGCTGTAGGTACATAGATCTCTGGCCCCTTAAACACTTTAATGTCGATGCTCGCCTCACCCTTGCATCCAGCAGACGTGGTAACTGTCACCGTATAGGTGATGTCCTGCTGAACTGTTACCAAAGGATTAGCGACGGCGTTGTTGCTTAAACCAGTGGATGGACTCCATGAATAATTTGTGCCTCCGGAACGAGCCTGAAGCATAAACGTTTCGCCTTCTGCCACAATAGTGTCTGGAGTAAGAGTTACTTTGATCGGCGGCGTAACACGAACCATCACATTATCGGATAGCAAGGAGTTGCAACCATTGACATCTTTTACCTTTAAGGTGTATTGAATAGAGGTATCGGGCTTTGATACCGGATTGGCTATAGAGGTGTTATTTAGATAAAGAGAAGGCGACCAGGTATAGTTGATACCACCACTGCCCTGCAAGGTAAACGATTGTCCAAAGCAAATATCGCCATCAGGTCCTGCATTGGGCACAGGGGCAGGCCGGACAAATACGGTAACGGTATCACTGGCTGTACACCTGCCTAAGGTGGCAGTAAGAATATAATCTGTAGTGGTTCGCGGAAATGCAAAGGGATCTTTAATCAAAGCACCGGAAAGGCTAGCCGTCGGTGACCAGCTAAAGGCTGTGGCATTGGTTTGAGGAGACAGTTGTACCGAATCACCTTCACAGATGGTTTCGTTTACCATAGGTGCAATGGTAAGATTGTTGGTCAATCCTACCGTGCTGGTAATGGTACGCAGGCAACCGCCGGCATCCCTGATATATACCGTGTACGTACCTGGATTGGCAGACAGCACATTGGAACTTTGATAGTTTGTGCCGTCAATCGAATACTGATAAGGTGGTCTGCCACCACTTGCCGATACGGTAATAGTACCATCTGCGCCACCATTGCATGTGGCGTTGGATGAAAGCGATGACGCAGTAAGCAGTGCTGGTTCTGTTACAGTCACCTGGCTCCATAGAAGGCATCCGTTCGCATCTTTCACATACACCCTGTATGTATTGGCAGCAACTGTAAAACTGTTTGACAACTGGTAGGTAATATTATCCAAAGAGTATTGATAGGGCGGCGTTCCTCCGGAAGGAGTTACCAAAATAACTCCATCGCTTGCGCCATTGCAACGGGCTTCCTGTGCAGATGTAGTTAGCCTGAGTGGCTGGGGTTCTGTAATGAATACAAATACATCGCCGGTGCAACCCCTGCTATCCCTTATCCGGATCAGGTAATTGCCTGCCGCAAGATTAGTAAAAGTAGTAGCGGTTTGATAGGTAATGCCATTAAGCGAATATTGAAAAGGGGGTGTACCCGTAGCAGGCGGGCTTAGTGTAATGGTTCCATCGTTGGCGCCAAAACAGGTGATGTTGGTTTTTACCAGGCTTGCAAATAGTCCCGGGCCGGCAGTAACTACTGCCCTGTTGTTACTGCTAACGCAACCTGCGGCGTCTCTTACTGTAATGAAATAAGTACCTGGTGCAAGATTACTGAATACATTAGAAGGCTGTGGCGGCCCTCCATTGATTGAATAGGATACTGGTAATACAGCTCTGTCGGCATTTACCGTGATGCTTCCATCAGCAGAAGTGTTACAGGAGGTAGGTGTGATATCAAGTGATACTGCCAGGTTATTTATTGAAGGTACCCGAACCGAAATCACATCGTTGCAAATGCTGGCATCACGCACCCTTACCGTATAGTTACCTGCAGGCAGGTTATTAAAAACATTACTTGTTTGAAAGGGCCCGCCATTCAACGAATATTCCAAAGGAGGCACGCCAGCTCCTGTCGGTACCGTAACTGTAATGCTGCCTGTACTGCTGGTGCAAAAGGCAGGATCGGCAGTGGCGGTAGCTGTAAGCGAGTTGGTTTTGTTTACATAGATCGTATCATATAACTCTAAAGTACCGCCATTACAACCATTATATACAGCTTGTAAAACATAGGTATTGGCTGCGGCTGCAGGACAAACATTATCAAATTCAACTTCCAACTCTCCGTCGGCACCGGGTCTTACAATGCCTGAACCAAGAGGTCTTCCATTAAGTAGTAGCTGAGTAGATTGTAATAAAGACGCTCCTCCTCCAGGTAAAAAACGATAGCCGACATTCATATTGCTGGTGCCCCATTGTTCTGCATTCATATTACGCGGAGCAAAGGCTTGCGTACGATCCCAGTTTTGGATGCCCAGCATATTCCGCCCACCATTACTGGCCGGACAGGTAGGCGCATCTTTAATGAATACATCAATAATGCCCGTGCCTTCATACAAGATAACCTGGTGGGTGTTGATGCGTGTCTGGCAACTTGCTCCAAGGCTGACAGGCCACAGTGGAACATTAAAATAAGAGATGACAATCTTACGGCAGGGTGCATTGCCTTCAACCCGGTACTCGACCTTTTCGTCGGATGAAACTCTTGCCGTATCGCCGGGGTCCAGATCATGCATCACTGCCGCTATCATGGCCCGTGCATACCTGTTGCTGGGCAAGGGAAAAACCGAATTGGCTCTTAACATCAGCGGTTCGCACCATCCTTTAGCCATCGAGGCGTCAAAGCTGATGGTACCGTTAGCACCAATCACCAGGCTGTTATAAACAGATCCGAAAAAACAAAACCCAAAAGGAAGATCAAATACATCGCTATACGAATTACCCGGCCACACAGTAGCACTACTAAAGTTTACATCGGTACCGTTTCTATCTGTAAAGGGCAATGGATCATAAGGAATGCTGATTACTTTATATTCTGATGTATTCCGGAGATCGGGGATTTTAAATTTAAGATTTGTGCAGTTGTCGCTGCAGTTTAAAGTGATAGTAGTATCATCTGTATCCGCAAAGCAGCTTTGCGCAGCGGTTTGCAGGGAAAAACAAAAAATAAATAAACAAACAAGGAACCGCTTCATCGCTTAACTAAATATGGCTGAAAACAGCTACAAGTTAAGCCATTGCAGAGATAGTTCGGGGCTTTTTCAGGATACCATGAAAGGTGGATTTCATTTTACTATGGCTAAGAGGCGGCAATCCCGTGTTCCTCAATATTATTATGCCCAGCCATGTGAGGGTGATACGTAAACAAAATGTTTGTCACGGCCATTCCCAAGCCTTCTGGTCATTTATCCACATCATATTTTCCTACCTTTGCAGCCATTTTTTAAATAGTTAGGAGCCCTTTATGGCCAATAGATATAAAGAATTCAAGCATCTCAATTTACCTGCGATAGAAAAAGAGGTTTTAGCCCGTTGGGAAGCAGAGCAAGCTTTTCAAAAA
>Ga0164290_1001696_pt1 | contig 26094 bp, 23 predicted proteins | sample Micstemetagenome_FD_108782 | JGI IMG/M metagenome (GOLD analysis project Ga0164290, IMG submission 108782) | Contaminated culture microbial community from soil near Moab, Utah, USA - Microcoleus steenstrupii SON62 (Illumina Assembly) | ecosystem: Environmental > Terrestrial > Soil > Soil crust...
GCCGGATCGAGCCCGGCGAGCGGGTATAGCGCCTTCGCCTCGAACGCCCGCTGCTCGTCGCCGGGAAAGGCGAGGTCGATGCCGAAGTTGGCCGAGCCTTCGGCGATGAGCGACTGCGGGCTGTACAGCGGGTAGACGCTGAACTCGACCCAGCCGCGACCGCGCACGAGGTTCCTCTCCAGGAGCGCGTTGTACACGTGGTGGCCGGGGTAACCCTCGTGGCAGCCGAGGTCGACCGCGCGGCTGATGCCGACGGGCAGGTCGGTGTTGATCTCGATGAGGCTGACGTAGCCGCCCTTGTACCAGTTGTAGCCGCCCCACGGCTTGTCGGTGACGAAGGCGAGGTCGAAGCGTTCGCCCGCCGGGAGCTCGAGCCGCGCCTGCGTGCGTGCCTTGCACTCGGCGATGGCGGCGTCCATCACCGGCCGGAGCCGGTCGGCGGGCACCTCGTAGCGCCTGCGCATGGCTTCCACGCGCTCGTGGAGCGCGCCGGTGCCCGGGACGAGCCTCTCCAACCGCGCGAGGACGCGGTCGTACGTGGACAGCGGCCGCAGCCGGGGACGCGCCCCGAACAGGGCTTCGGCTTCCGAAGCGAAGTCGAACTTCGCGCCCTGACGCATCGCGAGCCGGGCGCTCAACGCGCGGAGCTGCGCCGCGAGATAGGCGCGGCGCTTCGCCTCGACGCCGCTCGCGCGCTCGCCCTCGACCCGGCGCAGCATCGCGGCCGCATCGAGGCTGAGCCGACCGAGGCCGCGCTTGTTTGCCTTCGCTTCGGCCGCCCCCTCGGGCGGCCCGTAATAGGCGTCGACATAGCCGTCCTCGTGTTCGCCGTACTCGAGCACGAGGCGGACGTAGTCGCGGGCGACCTCGTCGAGCGGCGCGGCGGTGGCGGGCGCGGCGCCGAGCAGGAGCGCCGCGGTCAGCAGCGAGCGGAGACGCATGCCCTGTCTCACTTCGCCCGGTAACGGTCGAACCAGTCGATGGGCAGCAGGATCGACTGGAGCCACTGGCTCGGACGGCCCATGCCGTGGTTGGCTTCGGGCAGGCGCACCTTCATCGCGTCGACGCCGCGCATCTTGAGCGCCTGGTAGTACATCTCGGTCTGCGCGATCGGTGTGCGGTAGTCGGCTTCGCCGGTGATCAGCATCGTCGGCGTCTTGACGCTGCCGACGAGGCTGAGGGGCGACTGGCGCCAGTAGACGTCGTGCTTTTCCCAGGGCAGGCCGCCGAGCCAATATTGCGCGGTGAGCGCCTGGATATCCGACGAGAGCGCCTGGACGGTCCAGTCGGTAACCGGACGCAGCGCGACGGCGGCGCGGAACTTGTCCGGCTCCTTGGCGATCGCCCACAGCGTCAGCACGCCGCCGCCCGAGCCGCCGCCGATGAACAGGTTGGCCGCGTCGACGTAGGGGCGCGCCGCGAGCGCGGTCACGCCCGACATCAGGTCGTCGTGGTCCCGGCTCGGATAGGGCTGGCCGAAGAAGTTGGCGAATTCCTCGCCGTAGCCGATGCTGCCGCGCGGGTTGGTGAACAGCACGATGTAGCCGGCCGCGGCGTAAAGCTGGTGCGTGACCGAGAACATCGGGCCGTAGTCGGTGTTCGGCCCGCCGTGGATGTCGAGGACCAGCGGGTATTTCCTGGCGGGGTCGAAATCGGGCGGATACTGGACCCAGCCCTGGATCTCGCGCCCGTCCGCGCTCGACTTGTAGCGCACCTCCTCGAGCTTCCCGATGCGCTTGCCCTTCCGCCAGTCGGCGTTGAAGTCGAGGCTCGCGACGGTGCGGCCACCGCGGTCGACCCCGAGGCCGGCGGGCCGATCCGCGAATAGCGAGGTGTAGGCGATCGTGCCGTTGGCCGCGCTGAAGCTGCCGCCCGCCGACGGGAGATAGAGGCGGGTGCCGCCCACCTCGCGCACCACCGTCTTCGGCCGGCCGCCGCTCAGCGGGATCTGCGCCACGCGGGTCACGCCTTCTTCGTTGTAGAGGACGTAGAGGCTGCGGCCGTCGTCGGACCAGACCGGCGAGGCGACCGGGCGGTCGAAGCCCTGCGTGAGGTTGCGCGGGGCGCCGCCGGCGGCAGGCACCACCCACAGGTCCTCCTGGGCGTAGAAGCTCGGTTTCTCCGGATAGCCGGTGAAGGCGATCCAGCGCCCGTCGGGGGACACCTCCGGCTCGGCTTCGAAACCATCGGTGTCGGTCAGCCGGCGCGGCTCGCCCTCGATCGGCACGAGCCACAGGTCGGCCTCGCGCCCGCGCAGATCAGCGTCCGGCCGGCGGTTGGCGACGGTGATCAAGGCCCGACCGTCGGGCGTCCAGCTCATCGTGCCGGTGCCCTCGACGTGGTTGAGGTCGCCCTTGGTGATCTGCCGGACCGCACCGCCGTCGGCGGGCACAAGGAAGACGTGGCGGAAGCCGGGCGTCAGATAGCCGCTCTCGTTCAACCGATAGCGGTAGCTCGTGGTGATGCGCGGCTCGGCCGCCCAGGTCGCGCCCTCGGGCTTAACCGGCATGCCGCTCACCTTCACCGGATCGCTGTCGACCTGCGCCGCGAAGGCGATGCTCCGGCCGTCGGGCGACCACTCCATGCTCGACGGCGCCGACTTTCCGCTCGTGATCGGACGGCCGATGCCCTCGGACAGGCGCATCACGTGCACCTGCGGCTTGCCGGCGGCGGGCGCGATGTAGGCGATGCGTGTGCCGTCGGGCGACCAGCGGACGTTCGACGCGCGCGTGCCGGCGCCGATCAGCAGGCGCCGGGCGAGACTCCTGGCGCCGACGTCGCCGATCCAGATCTCGCCCTGCCGCGAGTCGGTCGCGATGTCGAAGTGGGTGCGGGTGAAGATCACCTGCCGGCCGTCCGGCGAAACCTGCGGATCGGTCACCATCGAGACGCGGTAGAGGTCGGCGGCCTCGAACGGGGCGGGCGCCTGCGCGACCGCGGGCGCGGCCAGCGCGAGGGCGAGCGCTGGCAGGATGGCGAGTTTCATGGGTGCTCCCCGTTATGCTTGGTTGGCGCGCAGACAAGCACAACCGCGGTAAGGGGAAAAGCGCCGTGACGATGTTCGACGAATGGCGGGCCCGGTCGCCCTTCTACGACGAGAGCCACGACGCGGTCGCGCACTCGGTGCGCCGCTTCGTCGAGCGCGAGATCGATCCGCACATCGACGCCTGGGAGGAGGCCCGCGAGCTCCCGCGGGAGCTGCACCGCAAGGCCGCCGAGGCGGGAATCCTCGGCCTCGGCTATCCCGAGGCGTACGGCGGCCATTCGCAAGGGTTCGACATCTTCCACAGCCTGACCCAGTCGGAAGAGCTGGCGCGCCCCGGCGCGGGCGGGCTGACGGCGTCGCTCATGACCCATGGCATCGGCCTTCCGCCGATCCTGCGGCTCGGGTCGGAGGAGATGAAGCGGCGCGTGGCGCCCGCGGTGCTGTCGGGCGAGAAGATCATCGCGCTCGCGATCACCGAGCCGGGCGGCGGGTCGGATGTCGCGAACCTGCGCACCCGGGCCGAGAAGGTCGGCAACAAATACGTCGTCGACGGATCGAAGACCTTCATCACGAGCGGGATGCGCGCCGACTACTACACGGTCGCGGTGCGCACCGGCGGCCCGGGCATGGGCGGCATCTCGCTGATGCTCATCGAAAAGGGCATGCCCGGCTTCACCCAGACCCCGCTCGAGAAGATGGGCTGGCACTGCTCGGACACCGCCGCGCTCTATTTCGACGGCGTCGAGGTGCCGCCCGAAAACCTCATCGGGCCGGAGAACGCCGGCTTCATGGGCATCATGCACAACTTCAACGGCGAACGGCTCGGCATGGCGCACGGCTGCTGCGCCTACGCCCGCGTGTGTCTCGAGGAAGCGGCGGCCTGGGCCACCACGCGCGAGACCTTCGGCAAGCGACTGGCGCAGCACCAGTCGATCCGGATCAAGCTCGCCGACATGGCCCGGCAGATCGAGGCGACCCAGGCCTGGGTCGATCTTTGCGCGTGGCAGAACCGGGAAGGGAAGGCCAAGCCGGCCGACTTCGCCATGCTCAAGGTGCAGGCGACGCGGATGCTGGAAAGCGTCGCGCGCGAGGCCGCGCAGGTGCTGGGCGGCGCGAGCTACCTCAAGGGCAGCAAGGTCGAGCGCATCTACCGCGAGGTGCGCGTCAACGCGATCGGCGGCGGGTCGGAGGAGATCATGCTGGACCTCGCGGGGCGGCAGCTCGGATACAGCTGAGCCGCCTCCGCGAGCGCGCGGGCGAGCGGGACGAGGCAGGCGGCGACCGGCTCGTCGCAGAGCTCGACGAGCGCCCGCGCGGCCTCGGCGTCGCGGTGCCCGGCCGCGGCGCCGAGCGCGAACAGCATCGTGGCCTCGTCGGGCAGGAGCGGCGCGCAGGTGGGATCGCCGACCTTGAGCTCGCGGCGGCTGTAGAGGCTCAGGCCCGCCAGCCAGCAGCGGAGCAGATGCTCGATGCCGGTCGCCTCGTCGCCGTGCGCCTGGAGCAGCGCGGCGCGGACCGAGCCGCAGGTCGGCCAACAGACGAGCAGGTGACGCATCGTCCAGACCAGCATCTGTTCGGGGACGGGCAGCTCCGTCCAGCTCGGGCCCGGTTCGGGTTCCAGGCGGGCGATCGGAACGGCTGTCATGGCGGGCTCCTCTCTGAACCCGGTCACGCTAATCGATAATGAGAGTGGATTGCAATAGTCTGGCGGGCTCGGACCTTGGATGCCTCCCGTCGCCGTGTTCAGACCGGTCCGGGGATGTCGTAGCCGCCGAGTTTCCCGAAGCGGGCCTCGTACTCGGTGGTGCGGCCCGCCGCGAGCAGCTTGGCCTGCTCGACGAGCTGGTCGCGCTCGACGCGGCCGCGGAAGGCATCGAGCTTCGAGTCGGCGATGCGGACGTCGTCGGGCGACCAGCCGGCGATCTGACGGAAGTGGAACACGCCGATCTCGTTGAGCTTCGCGGCGAAGCGGTCGCCCACGCCCTTCATCAGCGTGAGGTTGTCGCGGTCGCCGCGCGGCGCGTCGAGGAAGGGCGGCAGCGGCTCCGTCGCGGCGGACGTCGCCGGCGGCGTCTCCAGGACCGGCGCGACCGCCGAGGTGCCGATCGTCGAGGCGGGCGCCGGCTTGGCGCTCAGCCGCGCGTTGTCGCGGCGGAGGCGGTCGACCTCGTCGGAGAGCGGCCGGATCTGGTCGCGGCTCGCGGCCACCTCGCGCTCGAGCGCGGTGATGCGTGTATCGCGCGCCTCGATCTCGGCGCGGTGGCGACCGAGCTCCGCGTTGGCGAGCGCGAGGCGCCGCCGCGACGGGCCGAGGCGCGACAGCAGGAGGCCGATCAACAGGCCGATCAGCAGCCACATGAGGATGGTGGTTGTCTCGGAGCTGAGCGAGAGCTGCACGGGCGGCCTCCGTCGATGGTTCGTTCCAACCTCAATACAAGTTCGCGCCCGGGGTTCCATAGCGTCGCCGATCGGCTATGACGCGCCCATGGCGGGGCCGTTGACCGGACTGAAGGTGCTCGATCTGTCGCGCGTGCTCGCGGGGCCGTGGGCCTCGCAGATCCTCGCCGACCTCGGCGCGGACGTCGTGAAGGTCGAACGGCCGGGCGTCGGCGACGACACGCGCGGCTGGGGACCGCCGTTCCTCGCCGACGCGGACGGAGCGGCCGGCGACGCCGCCTATTTCCTCGCCGCCAACCGCAACAAGCGCAGCCTCGCGCTCGACCTGGCGAAGCCGGAGGGACAGGCGGTGGCGCGGCGCCTCGCGGCCCGGTCCGACGTGGTGCTCGAGAACTTCAAGCGCGGCGACCTCGCGCGCTACGGGCTGGATTACGCCAGCCTCAGCGCCGCGAAACCCGACCTCGTCTACTGCTCGATCACCGGGTTCGGGCAGGACGGCCCGCACGCGGAGCGCCCGGGCTACGACTTCATGATCCAGGGCATGGCGGGCTTCATGAGCCTCACCGGCGAGGCGGGCGGCGAGCCGCTGCGCGCCGGCGTCGCCGTCGCCGACCTGACCACCGGCATGTACTCCGCGGTCGCGATCCTCGCCGCGCTGCGCCACCGCGACGCGACCGGACGGGGCCAGCACATCGACATGGCGCTCTTCGACGTGACGTTCGGATGGCTCGCCAATCAAGCGCAGAACTATCTCGTCGGCGGCAAGACGCCGGGGCGCACCGGCAACACGCACCCCAACCTCGTGCCCTATCAGGTGTTCGCGACCGCGACGAAGCCGATCATCGTGGCGGTGGGCAACGACAAGCAGTTCGCGAGCTTCGTCGCCGCGCTCGGGCGCGCGGAATGGGCCGAGGACGCGCGTTTCCAACTCAACCGGGACCGCGTCGGCAACCGGGGGCTGCTCGTCGAGTTGATCCAGGCGGTGCTGGCGACCCGACCGGCCGAGCATTGGCTCGAGGCGATCGAAGCCGCCGGTGTGCCGGTCGGGCCGGTGAACAGCCTGGACCAAGCCTTCGCCGATCCGCAGGTGGCGGCGCGCGGCCTTCTCGTCGAGGTCGATCATCCGATCGCGGGCCCGATCCGGACGCTCGCCCAGCCAATGAGATTCTCAGCCACGCCGCCCGACTACCGTTCGGCGCCGCCGCTCCTCGGCCAGCACAGCCACGAGGTGTTGGCCGACGCCGGATTCAGCGCCGAGGAGATCGCCGGGCTCGAAGCGGCCGGCGTCGTGTCGCAGCGCGCGTGACTCGCCTTGGCGCGGGCACGACCCGTCGCTAAAGGGAGTCGCGGCGCTGTCACATTCCGGCCGTACCGGGCCGGAGCGGCGTCGCGAGGGGGATTTCGGTGGCCCAGGCCATCACGGTTTCACGATTCACGAAGACGTTCGGTGCGCGCAAGGCGTTGAAGTCGGTCGACCTCGTCGTCGAGACGGGGGAGATGACGGCGCTGATCGGCCCGTCGGGCTCGGGTAAGTCGACGCTGCTGCGCAGCATCGGCGGCCTCAACGTCGGCGATGTCGGCGGCGATCCGGACGTCGGCGTCGTCCGCGTCGGCGGCGAGGCCGTCCAGGCGGCGGGCCGACCGGCCCGCACGATCCGCGAGGTGCGGCGCGGGCTCGGCTTCATATTTCAGCAGTTCAACCTCGTCGGGCGGCTGAGCCTGATGTCGAACGTGCTCGTCGGCAGCCTGGGACGCCTTCCCGGCTGGCGGGGACTCGTCGGCGCCTTCCCGGCCGAGGAGCGGGAGCGCGCCCGAGCGGCGCTCGAGCGCGTCGGCCTCGCCGAGTTCGCCGAGCGGCGAACCTCGACGTTGTCGGGCGGGCAGCAGCAGCGCGGCGCCATCGCCCGCGCGCTCGTCCAGGGCGCGAAGATCGTGCTGGCGGACGAGCCCATCGCCTCGCTCGATCCTGTTTCGGCGCGGCGCGTCATGGAGCTTCTCGCCGAGCTCAACCGCGAGGAGGGGATGACCGTCGTCGTCTCGCTCCACCAAGTCGACGCCGCGGTGCGCTTCTGCCGCCGGGTCATCGCGATGCGCGACGGCGAGATCGTCTACGACGGTCCGCCGTCGGGCCTGAGCCAGGATCGGCTGCGGGAAATCTACGGACCGGAGTACGAGGATCTGGCGCGCGAGGGGCCGTCGGTATGAAGCGTCTGATCGTCACCCTGGCGCTGTTCGTCGCGTCGCTCGCCGCGTTCCGCGCGCCCGCGGCCGGCGCCCAGGAGGTCAGCTTCTCGATCCTCGCGACCGAGAGCTCCGAGAACCTCATGGAAAAGTGGGACCCATTCCTCGCCGACATGCGGCGCGAGACCGGACTCACGATCAAGCCCTTCTTCGCCGACGACTATGCCGGCCTGATCGAGGCGATGCGCTTCAACAAGGTGCAGGCCGGCTGGTTCTCCCAAAAGTCGGGTCTCGAGGCGGTCAACCGGGCGAAGGGCGAGGTGTTCGCGCAGGCGAGCTACGCCGACGGGACGCCCGGCTACTACTCGGTCGTCCTCGTGCGCGACGACAGCCCGGTCCGCACGGTCGAGGACCTGCTGCGCTGCGACCGCACGCTCGACTTCGGCATGGGCGACCCCAACAGCACGTCGGGCTACCTCGTACCTATCGTTTACCTGTTCGCGCCGCGCGGCATCGATCCGGAACGCTGCTTCCGCACCGTGGTCAACCAGAACCACGAGGCCAACGCGCTCTCCGTGTTCAATCAGCGGCTCAGCGCCGCCTCCAACAACACCACCAATCTGAAGTCGTTGAACCGGTCGCGGCCCGACGTCGTCGAGGGGTTGCGCGAGGTGTGGCGCTCGCCGCTCCTCGGGCTCGACCCGGTCATCTATCGTCAGGACCTCGACCCCGCGGTCAAGGCGAAGCTGCGCCGCTTCTTCACGGAATACGGCGTGGTCGGGTCGCCTCAGGAAGTGGCCCGCGAGCGCGCGATCCTCGAGTCGCTCGAATGGGGCCCGTTCCGCGCGGCCGACAACCGCATCCTGAACCAGGTGCGCGAGATCGACCTGAAGAGCGCGATCTTCGACCTGCGCAACGACCCCGGCCCCGAGGCCGACGCCAAGCGCGGGGCCTACGCCCGCGAGATCGAGGCGCTCACCGGAGAGCCGTTCGACGCCGACGGCTTCGCGCGCCCGCTGGCGCGGGAAGCGGGCGCGGGCCTCGGCGCGTGGTTGCCGCTGCTCGCGGCGCTCGGCGTCCTCGGCGCGCTGATCGCCTGGCCGCGGACCCGCGCGTCGATGGGGCGCAACATCAACACGCTGCTGCTCGCCGGCGTGGCGGTCGCGCTCGTGCTTTCGATCGAGGGCGCCGAGATGGCGAAGGTCGGACTGCTGTTCCGGAACGGCGCGGCGATGGGCGAGTATCTCGCCGGCTTCCTGCGGCCCGACTTCAGCCAGTGGCGCCTCTACGCGGAGCAGATCCTCGTGACCGTGCAGATCGCGCTGTGGGGCACCGTCCTTGCCGTCCTGCTCGCGGTTCCGTTCGGCCTGCTGTCCGCGCGTAACATCGCGCCGGCCTGGATCGTGCAGCCGATGCGTCGCCTGATGGACGTGTTCCGCTCGATCAACGAGCTCGTCATCGCGACGCTGTTCCTCGTCGCCGTCGGCCCCGGGCCGTTCGCCGGCGTGCTCGCGCTCACCATCCACACCACCGGCGTGCTCGCCAAGCTGTTCTCGGAGGCGGTCGAGGCGATCGATCCCGGTCCGGTCGAGGGCGTGCGCGCCACCGGCGCGAGCCGCGTCCACGAAGTCGTGTGGGGCGTGGTCCCGCAGGTGCTTCCGCTCTGGGCCAGCTTTTCGCTCTACCGGTTCGAATCGAACGCCCGCTCGTCGACGGTGCTCGGCATCATCGGCGCCGGCGGCATCGGCGCGCTGCTGATGCAGAACATCCGCGGCTTCTACTACGACCGCACCGCAGCCATCGTCATCCTGATGGTCGTGGCCGTCGTGGTCATCGACACGATGAGCCAGGCGGTCCGCAAGCGGCTCGTCTAGCGGCGCTCGGCCTCGCGGCTCGCGCGGTAGCGCATCGCGTTGTTGTCGCGCGAGCGTCCGGGGACGTAGCGGTCGCTGGCGAAGCGCTCGTCCTGCACGCAGCGGTCGCGCACCTCGGCCGAGCAGCGGGGAAGCGCCTCGGCCTGCGCGCCACCGGACCCGGTCGTCGCGGTTGCCGCCGGCTCGGTCGGGGGCGCCGGCTGCGCGGCGTCGCCGACCGGGGCGGCGGGCTCCGGCGGGGTCGCGGCCTGCGCCGGTGCCGCCGGCTCGGCGGTCTGCGCCGCGGCGACGCCGGCGAGGCTCAGGCCGAGCGCGGACAGGGTGATCCTCAGCATGGTCGCGTTCCTTCGCTTCTGTGAGGTCCGCAACGATCGAAGCGGGCGTGCTGTTTCGGCGCCCCTTGCCCGCGCCCGCGCGCTCCGACCATAACGCGGCGTGACCCAGACGATCCCGCTCATCATCGATGGCGACCCCGGCGTCGACGACGCGGTGGCGCTGCTGCTCGCCTTCGCGTCGCCGGAGCTCGAGCTCCTCGCCGTGACCACGGTGGCGGGCAACGTGTCCGCCGAGCTCACCGCGCGCAACGCGCGGATCGTGCGGCAGATCGCCGGACGCGAGGACGTGCCCGTGTTCGCGGGTGCCGAGCGGCCGCTGACCCGCGCGCCGATCGAGGCGGGACACTTCCACGGCGAGAGCGGGCTGGGCCGCCTGGCGCTGTTCGAGCCCGCCGCGCCGGCGAGCCCGAGCCACGCGGCGGCCGCCATCGTCGAGGCCGTCATGGCACGACCCGCGGGCGGCGTGACGGTCGCCGCGATGGGGCCGATGACCAACCTCGCGCTCGCGGTCGCGCTCGAACCGCGTCTCGCCGGGCGTCTGAAGCAGGTCGTGGCGATGGGCGGTGCCCGCACCGAAGGCGGCAACATCACCGCGTCGGCCGAGTACAACGTCTTCGCCGATCCGCACGCGGCGCACGTCGTGCTCGGGGCGGGGGTGCCGGTGACGATGATCGGTCTCGACGCGACCCACCAGGTGCGCGCGACCGAGGCGCGGATCGCCGCGATCGAGGGGCTCGGCACCCGGGCCGCCAGAGCGGCGGGCGAGCTGCTCCGCTTTTCGCGCGACATCGAGCGCGACCTTGTCGGCGGCGTCGATGCGCCGCTGCACGATCCGTGCACCATCGCCTTCCTGCTGCGGCCCGACCTGTTTGACACCCGCGCCGCGCGCATCGCGGTCGAGACCGGATCGGCGCTGACGATGGGGCACACGGCCGTCGAGTTCCGGAGCGAGGCGCCGAACGCGCGGTGGGCGGTCCGGGCCGACGCCGACGGGCTGTTCGCGCTGCTGACCGAGCGGCTCGGCCGATGAGCGCGACGTCGATCATGGTCGTCGGGTCGGTGAACCTCGATTTCGTCGCGACTGCGGCGTCGCTGCCGGCGCCGGGGGAGACGGTCACGGGCGCGAGCCTCGCGCGGCATCCCGGCGGCAAGGGCGCGAACCAGGCGCTCGCCGCCCGGCGCCTGGGCGCCGAGGTCCGGCTCGTCGGGCGCGTCGGCGGCGACGCCATGGCCGACGAGGCGCTGCGGCTGCTGCGCGCGGACGGCGTCGATCTGTCCGTGTGCCGGGTCGACGCGGACGCGCCCACCGGCGTGGCGCTGATCGCGGTCGGGGGCGGCGGCGAGAACCAGATCGTCGTGGCGCCGGGCGCCAACGCGCGCGTCTTACCCGGAGACCTGCCGTCGGATCCGGACGGAGCGCTCATCGCTCAGCTCGAGCTTCCGGTGACCACGGTGGTCGCGGCCGTCGACCGCGCCCGCGGGTTCGTCTGCCTCAACCTCGCGCCGGCTGCGGCGGTGCCGGAGGCGCTGTTCGCGCGGGCCGACCTGATCGTAGTGAACGAGACCGAGGCGGCCTTCTACGGCTCTGGGCTCGAAGGGGCGCCGGGCCTCGTGGCGGTGACCCTCGGCGCGCGAGGCGCGCGGCTGTTGCGGGGCGGGCGCCTCGTCGCGTCGGCCGCGCCGCCGGTCGTCGAGGCGGTGGACAGCACGGGCGCCGGGGACGCGTTCGTCGCGGCCCTGACGGTGGCGCTGATCGAGGGGCGCGGGGCCCGCGAAGCGCTGATCTTCGCCTGCGCCGCGGGCGCGCTCGCGGCGACCAGGCCCGGCGCGCAGCCGTCGCTGCCGCGCCGCGCCGAGGTCGACGCGGCGCTCGCCGGCGCGTAGGGTCGCGCGATGAGCAAAGCCGTTCCCGAACTGAGCCTCGAACGCTTCACGCGCGGCGACGCGGCCGCGCGCACGGCCTTTTCCGCCGAGCTGATGCGCGGACTTCAGGACTACGGCTTCGTAATCCTGAAGGACCACGGCGTCCCGGTCGAGCTGCTCGGCCGCGCCTACGCCCAGGCCGAGGCGCTGTTCGCGCTTCCGGAGGCCGCGAAGCGGCGCTACGCGGCGGGGCTTCGCGGCTATACGCCGTTCGGCACCGAGCACGCCAAGGACAGCCGCCACCCCGACCTCAAGGAGTTCTGGCAGATCGGGCGCGAGGCGCCAGCGGGCGTCGCGATCGCGAAGGACCTGCCGCCCAACGTCTGGCCCGACGAGGTGCCGGCCTTCCGCGACACCTTCCTCGCGCTTTTCGACGCGCTCGACTCGACCGGACGGACGTTGCTGCGCGCCTTGGCGCCCCGGCTCGGGCTCGCCGAGGACCATTTCGACCCGCTGGTGCGCCACGGCACGTCGATCCTGCGCGTGCTCCATTATCCGCCGGTCGCCGACGACGCGGCGGCCGGCTGCGTGCGCTCGGCCGCGCACGAGGACATCAACTTCCTGACCATCATGGTCGCGGCGAAGGGCGCTGGCCTCGAGCTGCTCGATCGCGACGGCACCTGGCTCCCGGTCGAGACCGAGCCCACCAACCTCATCGTGGACTCGGGCGACATGCTCCAGCGGCTCACCAACGGCGTCATCCCGGCGACCACGCACCGCGTGGTGAACCCGAGCGGCCCGAACGTCAGCCGCTACTCGATGCCCTTCTTCATGCACCCGAGCTCGTGGGTGCCGCTCGACGTCCTGCCGTCGTGCCGGGGGACGGGCGCGAAATACCCGCCGATCACCGCCGGCGATTTTCTCGCCGAGCGGCTGCGCGAAATCGGGCTAGCCTCGTAGCGCCGCGAAAGAAAAAGGGGCCCGGCGAACGCGCCGGGCCCCCTGTCGCCATCGAAGTCCGCGTTTATTCGGCGGCGAGCTTCTGGCCTTCGATGACCGGCTGCGCGCCGAGGCTGTGGCCGATCTCGACCTTCCGCGGCTTCTTGTGCTCGGGCACCTCGCGGACGAGCTCGATGTTGAGCAGGCCGTTCTCGTAGCTCGCGCCGGTCACCTTGATGGTGTCGGCGAGCTGGAAGCGGCGCTCGAACGCGCGCTTGGCGATGCCGCGGTGGAGGAACTCGCGCTTCTCGCCTTCGGGCTCGGGCACCGAGCGGCCGGTGACGATGAGGGTGTTCTCCTGGACCGTCAGGTCGAGTTCCTCGCGGCTGAAGCCGGCGATCGCCATCGAGATGCGATAGGCGTCCTGGGACAGCTTCTCGATGTTGTAGGGCGGGAACGCCTCCGCGGCGGCGTCGCGCGTCGCCAGATCGACGAGCCGGTTGAGGTTCTCGAAGCCGATCGAGGACCGGAGCAGGGGGGCGAAATCAAGTCCACGCATGACCTTCATCCTTTCGTTCAAGCGATAGGGTCGGAAGGGCCCGCCGGATGGCCGGGCCGTCCGCGCCGACCGGCCCATCAGGCACCGGGGAGCGGACATGCAACGAACTGGGAATTAACCTTTGCGCGTTCAAGAGGTCGGTACCCGCCGACGACCAACTGTGGCAGACTCCGACCCGATGACGCCCGTGCCGCACACGCCGATCACGCCGAAGCTCGTCGACAGCCTCTACGTCGAGGCGATGGCGCTGGCCGACGAGGCGCGCGGCTATTTCGACCGCGAGGGCGCCGCCGACCGCGCGCGGCTCGATCCCGTCGCCCGCATCGCGTTCAGCTGCGAGTCGCTGAGGATCACCACCCGCCTGATGCACATCGTGTCGTGGCTCCTGGTGCGAAAGGCGGTGGAGGCGGGCGAGATGACCGAAGCGGCGGCGAACGCGCCCGAGCGGCGGCTCGGTCGCGCCGGTGACGGCGACGATCCCGCGCGGCTCGCCTTCCTCCCCGAGCGGTCGCGCGACCTCGTGGAGCGGAGCCGCGATCTCTATGAACGCGTGTCCCGGCTCGACGCACAGCTCGGCGGTAGCGACGCCGACGAAACCGGCGCTCGGGCCCTCCTCGACCGGTTGCGGTCGTCGCTCTAGCCGACTAGGCGGTCGCCATGACCGCGCTCTTCCACCTCGCCATCCCCGTCGACGATCTCGCCGCCGCGCGCCGTTTCTACGGCAGCGTGCTGGGCTGCGCCGAGGGCCGTTCGGATCCGCACTGGGTCGATTTCGACTTCTACGGTCACCAGCTCGTGACGCACCTTGCACCCGGCGCCGGCGTCGCGCACCGGAACGACGTGGACGGCGACCACGTGCCGGTGCCGCACTTCGGGCTGGTGCTCGGCTGGCCCGAATGGGAGGCGCTCGCCGAGCGGCTGCGCGCCGCCGGGACCCGCTTCGTCATCGAACCGCACGTGCGGTTTGAGGGACGGCCCGGTGAGCAGGCGACGATGTTCCTCTACGACCCCGCGGGCAACGCGCTCGAGTTCAAGGCCTTCCGGCGGCCCGAGGAGCTGTTCGCGCGGTGGTGACGCGATGGTTCGGCGCCGGGTGAGCCGGCGCCGTTCTCATCGGATCAGATCGACCGCCCCACGACTTCCTTCATGATCTCGCTGGTGCCGCCGTAGATCCGCTGGACGCGGGCGTCGCGCCACAGGCGGGCGATCGGGTACTCGTTCATGTAGCCGGCGCCGCCGTGGAGTTGGAGCGCGGCGTCGCACACCTCCCACTGCAGCTCGGTGTGGAACAGCTTCGCGGCCGACGCCTCCGCGGCCGTGAACTTGCCCGCGACGTGGCGGTTGATGCACCAGTCGAGGTGCGCCCAGCCTGCCTGGAGCTTCGCCTTGAGGTCGGCGAGCGTGAACTTGGTGTTCTGGAACTCGAACACCGACTTGCCGAAGGCGCGGCGGTCCTTGGTGAACTTGACCGCCTCGTCGAAGGCGCGCTGCGCGCCGGCCTGCGCGGCGATCGAGATCTGGAGGCGCTCCTGCGGGAGCTGCTGCATGAGGTAGATGAATCCCATGTTCTCCTCGCCGACGCAGTTGGTGATCGGCACGCGCACGTCGTTGAAGAACAGCTCGGAGGTGTCGGCCGAATTCTGCCCGATCTTGTCGAGGTTGCGGCCCCGCGCGAAGCCCTCGCGGTCCGCTTCCACGAGGATGAGGCTCGTGCCCTTGGCGCCCTTGTCGGGGTCGGTCTTGGCGACGACGATCACGAGGTCGGCGTTCTGGCCGTTGGTGATGTAGGTCTTCGACCCGTTGATCACATAGTGGTTGCCGTCGCGCTTGGCGGTGGTGCGGATGCCCTGGAGATCGGAGCCCGCCCCCGGCTCGGTCATCGCGATCGCCGAGATAACGTCGCCCGACACCATGCCGGGCAGCCAGCGGCGCTTCTGCTCCTCGGAGCCGTAGTGCACGATGTAGTCGACGGTGATGTCGGACTGCAGCGTGATCCCGGCGCTGCTCCCGGCGTAGCTCAGCTCCTCGCCGACCACCGCGTTGTAGCCGTAGTCGAGGCCAAGGCCGCCGTATTCCTCCGGCACCTGCGGGCAGAGGACGCCGGCCTCCCCGCACGCCTTCCAGAAGCCGCGGTCGACGATGCCTTCCTCCTCCCAGCGGTCGAGGTTGGGGTAGAGCGCGCGATCGAAGAATTTGCGGACGGAGTCGCGGAACATCGCGTGGTCGTCGTTGAACGCGGTGCGGCTGGCGGTGTCGATCATGCTCACTCCGGATAAGCGGTTCGGCCGACAGTGCGGGGCGCCGCGGGGACCGTCAACCCGAACGAAATGGAGGGGGCGATCGGCTAATCGCCCGCGCCGCAGGCGAGCGTGAGCTCGCGCGTCACCGGACGGTAGGTCGCGGCGTGACAGGCCGCCAGCGTCGGACGGCCGAGCGTGATGCGGTAGACCGCGTACTGGCGCGCGCGCCGCGCGCGGACGAGGATTTCGCCCGGCCGGGTCGTCAGGTCGGCTTCGTCCGGAAGCTCGTGGTTCCCGGCGAAGTCCGCCAACCGCGCGAGCAGGCGATCGAGCGAAAGCTCGCCGATCGCGACCGGCCGGGCGAGGACCAGCGGCCGGACGGGACGTTCGACGCCGAAGCCGATCTCGAGCCGGCGCGAGGACCCGTCCCACGACGAACCCTGCGCCTGCGCGAGAACGGCCGCCGCCGCCGTGGTCGCGAAGCTGTCGCGGTCCGGCGCGAACCGAACCTCGATCCGACGCTTGCCGACGCGCAGCGGCACGTGGATCCCGGCGTCGTCGTCGAACACGGCGACGAAGCGGAGGAGGCGGGTGGGCGGCACGGGGGCGCGGTAGCTCAGCGTCACGCTGTCGAACGGCAGCAGCGCCGGGCTCACGACGCCGTCGGCGTCGGACGCGACCTCGCGCGCGTACCAGTTGATCGGCGCCGGCACGGCCCGGCCGTCGACCGATAGCGATCCCCTGACGAAGTCGCCGTCGATCTTCACGGGCCCGACGTTCATCGTCGATCCGCCGTCGGGTTCGAGCCCGGCGCGTCTGGCCGCCGCCGGATTCAGGACGACATATTCGTGCGCATCGAGATGCACGCGGAGCTTCAGCTGCACGCCGTTGATCGCCGCGACGACGTACGGCGTCGCGGCGTCGAGCGCGAGGTGGCCCACGTGAGGGTCGGGCGTCGTCGCGCCCGCGAGGAGCGGCGCGGCGAGGAGGAGGGTCGAGCGAGTGAGGCGCATCTTCAGGCTCCGGGGCGGAAGGCGAGGCGGAAGGTGGCGCCGCGCGGAGAGGGGAGCAGCGCGGCGGTGCCGCCGTGCGCGGTCATGATCTCCCGCACGAGGTGGAGGCCGAGGCCGCAGCCGTCGCGGTCCCAACGCTCGCGGCGGAAAGGCTCGAAGATGCGCTCCCGGGTGTCGGGCGGCACGCCGGGGCCCTGGTCCGACACCTCGAGGCTGGCGTCCGACCGGACGCGCACCTCGATGAGGCCGTGCCCGCCGCCGTGAGCGACGGCGTTGCCGAGCAGATTGCCGAGCGCCCGCCCGAGCGCGTGGCGATCGGCGTCGATAATCAGCCGGTCGACCTCGGACGCCACCGCGACATCGTAGCCGCTGGCGAGCGCGAGCGGCGCGACGTCGGCGGCGGCCGCGCGCGCCAGCGACACGAGATCGACGGGCTCGCGCCGGCGCTCGGCGAGCGTCAGCCGCTCCGCGTCGAGCATCTGGCCGACCATCGCGCCGAGGCGGAACACGCCCCGCTGCAGGTCGGGCTTGGGGCCGCCTTCGGGCAGCGCCTCGACGTGCATGTTGAGCACGGCGAGCGGGGTCCTGAGCTCGTGCGCGACGTCGGCGATGAAGCGGCGTCGGCGTTCGAACGCGGTCGACAGCCGGTCGAGCGCCGCGTTGAACGCGCGCACGATCGGCAGCAGCTCCTTGACCACGCCGGCTTCCGGCAGGCGGCGGGCGAGGTCGCGTTCGTCGATGCGCTCCGCCTCGTGCGCGAGCGGGCGGACGCCGCGCAGCACCAGCGGCAAGATCGCAGCGATCGCCGGAAGCGCAAGCAGGATGGCGACGGGGATGATCCAGAACATCCCGAAACGGTAGATGAAGAGATTGTAGGCCCCGACGTCGATCGTCCGCATGTCGACGCCGCCCGCGACGACGGTGACCGCGCCCTGATCCGTCTCGCGCCGCTCGAGCGAGACGTCGGCGGTCGGGCCGCCGGCGGGAAGCCTCATCTCCAGCATCTCGAGCCGGCCCGGCGCGTCGTCGAGGAGCTCGATCACGCTGTCGGGCACCGGACCGAACGCCAGCTCGCGGGCGCCCTCGCGCGCGACGAACCAGAGGCCGGGGTTGCGGCGGGCGAGGTCGTGGACCTCGGCGTCGGGCCGCAGGATCAGGTCGTCCGCGGCCTCGAGGTCCGCGAACACGGTCTCCGCGGCGACGTCGGCGCCGAGGTGCGAGTCCTCCTCGAGCACGCCCGCGAAGCGCAGCGTCTGCAGCGCCAGAAGCAGGACCGCCGCGTAGGACAGGAAGAAGCCGAGCGCGATGCGCCTGGCGAGCGACGGGCGCCGCCCGCCGGCCTTCACGACGCGGCCTTGAGCATGTAGCCGACGCCCCGCACGCCGTGCAGGACGACGCCGGCCCGCTCGTCGGCCAGGCGGCGGCGGAGCCGCGAGACGACCGCCTCGAGCGCGTTCGGCTGGACCTCGTCGTCGAAGCCGTAGACCTCGCCCTCCAGGTGCTCGCGCAGCACGACGCGCCCGGCGCGCCGGACCAGGGCGTCGAGGAGCGCGAGCTCGCGGCGGGGAAGCGCCAGCACCGCGTCCACCACGCGGGCCTCCCGCGCGCCGAGGTCGTACTCGAGCCGACCGAGGCGAACGGCCGGCGCCGCTGCGTCCGGCCGACCCGACCGCCGGAGCAGCACGCGCAGCCGCGCGAGCAGTTCCTCGAACGCGAAAGGCTTGATGAGATAGTCGTCGGCGCCCGCGTCGAGCCCGGCGACGCGGTCGGGCACGTCGTCGAGCGCGGTGAGCACGATGACGGGCGCCGGCGATGGGCGGGTGCGCAGGACCGGGAGCAGGGCGAGCCCGTCGCCGTCGGGAAGGCGTCGATCGAGCAGGACGGCGCGATAGACGGCGGCCAGCACCGCCTCGATCGCCTCGCCGAGGTTCCCCGCGCGGTCGACCACGAAGCCGTCGGCGGCGAGCCGCGCCGCGGTGGCGGCGGCGAGCTCGGGTTCGTCCTCCACAAGCAGGATGCGCAAGCGTGCCTCTCCCTTCGCGGCCGAACATAGCCGCGTCGGGCTGACGCGAATCTGACGCCGCCCCCCGGTGACCCGTCAGTTCCGCGCAAGCCCCCGTCGACATCGTGGCCTGACCGGACCCGCGGCTTCTCGCCGGGCCGATCAAGGGAGGGCATGATGACGGCACGGACTATAGGGCTACTCGCGGCGGCGTGCGCGATCGTTTCGACAGCGGCACAAGCGCGGGAGAACGGGACGCGGGGCGGGTTCGAACTGGGCGCCGAAGCCTACGACTATCGGTACCGCGAGCGCGTCGACGGCGCGACCGCGGTGCGCGACGACGGCACTTTCGGCGCGGCGACGCTCGGCTACGTCGAGACGATCGGCGGCGGCTGGTTCCTCAAGGCGCGGCTGACGCTCGGCTGGGGCTCGGTCGACTACCGGTCGGACGAGGGATCCCGGCTCGCGGACGTGCCGCAGGACATGGGGCAGCTCGAGCTGCTGGCGGGGCGCGACTTCGCGGTGGGCGAGGCGACGGTCACGCCGTTCGCCGGGCTCGCGTCGCGCGTTCTCAACGACAACAGCGGCGGCAGGACGAGCCGCGACGGGCTGTCGGGCTACGATCGCGAGGTCGCCTACGGCTACGTGCCGGTGGGCGTGGGCGTCCGGCTGCCGGTGGGTGGACGCACGGCGCTCGCGCTGTCGGGCCAGCTCAACTTCGTCACGAGCGGCGACGTCACCTCCCGCTTCTCCGACGTCGACGCCGACCTGCCCGACGTGAAGCTCGGCTTCGAGGGCGGGACCGGGTGGGAGCTCGCGGCGGCCTTCACCTTCCCGGCCGGTCGGCGCCGCCTGAGCGTCGGTCCGTTCGCTCGCGGCTGGCGCATCGATCGTTCCGAGCGCCGCATCTTCGTCGAGCCGGAAGGGGCGGTCGAGCTGTTCGAGCCGAAGAACAGTACGGTCGAAGCGGGGCTGCGTGCGGCGTTCGCCTTCTGAGGCAAGCGGCAAAGGAAAAGGGCCGGGGAACGCGCCCCCGGCCCGAAGGTGGTTCCGTCGGTCGGCACGCGTCGTCGCGTGCCGACCGTCGGGTATAATTTTGAACTTCACGATCACGCCGCCGTAGAAGTAGCGGCCGATGTTATCGAAGATGGCATCGGCGGCATAGATGCTGCCGTTGCCGAGCAGGCCGAGCGGCGGCTGCCGGTCGAAGAGATTGTCCACGCCCGCGTAGAAGTTGACGTTCTCGCGGAGATCGTAGCCGACCCGGATGTCGTGGTAGAACACGTCCGGGATCCACTCGATGTCGGCGAAGTCCGCGTTCTGCGGCGGACGACCGCCGACCTCGCGGATGTCCTCGATGCCGCCACCGGCGCCGACCGACGCGACGGCCTGCTTGCCGATGTAGCGACCCTGGTAACCGAGATTGAACTTCCCGGTCTGCAGGTTGGCCGACCAGTTCGCCCGGAACGCCGGATCACCGACCTCGAGCAGGAGCTGGTCCGGACGGTTCGGCTCGTTGATGAACGGATAGTCGTTCCGCTCGAGCACCTTCGTTCCGACGAAGCGCGTCCCGAACCGGCCGAAATCGGTGTCGGTCTGGTACGACGCTTCGAAGTCGACGCCGCGCGCCGTGGCCTTCGAGTAGTTGATGCCGCCCTGGATGAGGCCGAACTCCGGCGCCGTCGTCGAGAAGAACCTCGTCGTCGGATCGCGGCGGATCACGGCGCAGAAGGTGTTGTTCAGGTCCGGCGCGTCGTAGCACGCGTTCAGGATCTGCTGCGCCGTCGGCGAGCCGATGACGTCCTCGATCTCGATGTCGTAGTAGTCCACCGTCATCGAGAAGCCGGGCAGGAAGCGCGGCTGAACCACCGCGCCGATCGTCCACGATTTCGACGTCTCTTCCGTGAGCAGCGGGTTGCCGCCGGTCGCGAAGGAGGTCGAGGACGCGCGGGCCGGCGCGTTGACGAAGCCCGCCGGGATGCCGGCCGCGGCGCAGTTCGCCGCCCGCGTCGCCGTGCCGTTGTTGATGTTGTTCACATCGCACGGATCGTTGAGCTGAGCGAAGTTCTGCCCGAGCTGCGAGTAGAGGTTGAACTGCGTCGGCGCGCGGACCGCGACGGCGTAGTTCGCGCGGAACCGGATGTCCGGGATCGGCGCGTAGGTGCCGCCCGCGTTCCAGGCCAACACGCTGCCGACCGCGCCCTTGTAGTCCGCGACGCGCGCCGCGCCCTGGAGCGACAGCTCGTGCGCGAACGGCATCTCGGCGAGCAGCGGCAGGTTGAGCTCGCCGAACGCCTCCTTCACCTCGAACTTCTCGGGCGGGGTGAACCGCGAAAGAGCCGTGAGGAAGGTGCGGTTCAGGGTGACGAGATCGCCGAAGTCACGGAAGCCGTCCTCCTGGCGATACTCGGCGCCGATCGCGAAGCCGACCGGACCGCCCGGCAGCTCGAAGAGCTGCGAGCTATCGCCGGTCACGAAGCCGTTCACCACGATCTGCTCGTGACGCTGGATCGAGGTCGTGTCGGCGTTGAAGTAATCGAGCGCTGCCTGGCTGACGTTGCCCTCGCCGAACAGGTTGACCGGCACGCAGGCCGCGATGTCGGCGGCGAGCGCCGCGGCGTCCGCCGCGTTCGGCGGCGTCGGGGTCACGACGCCGGCGACGCGCGAGCGGCAGACGATCTGGCCGCTGACCGGATCGCGCACCGCGTCGGTCGACAGACGGAAGCGCTGTTGGATCCGGTTGTTCTCCGACAGCAGGGACTGCTTGAACTTGCCGTAGTTGAACGACAAGTCGTAGTGCCAGTCCTCGTTGAAGTCGCCCTCGACGCCGGCGACGATCCGGTACGTCTCGCGGTAGCCTGTCTCCTCGCGCGAACCGAAATCGAGGTTGTTGCGCTGCAGGCGGAACGCGGTCTGGCCCGCCGGAAGCGCCGCGCGGATCGTGTTCGCCGCCGCCGGGTTCAGGTAGGCGTTGTCGAAGAAGATCGGGATGCCGACGCTGTTGGCGACGTTTGCCGTGAAGTTGCCCTGCGCCGTGGCCGTTCCGGTCTGCGTGCCGCCCGAGGCGAAGGTCGGCGACGACTGCTGGAAGATGTCGTAGCGGATGTACTTCGCTTCGAAGTAGGGCGAGAAGGCTTCGGTCACGTCGAAGTGGCCGAGCATGTTGATGCCGTAGCGCTCGACGTAGGGCTGGAGCTGACCGTAGCGGCGCAGCGTCGAACCGTCGCCGTTGATCTGGTTTCCGGTGGCGCTCCCCGTCTGGGGACGGAGGTCGGTACCGTAGTTCGCCTCGACGAGCGTGCCGTCGGGACGGAAGCGATAGACCCGCGGCACGCCGGTCGCGACCGGTCCGATGCAGCCCGCCGCGGTGGCGCAGGTGCCGACGGCGCTGGCGGTGCCGGACGACGCGATGAACGTGCCGCCTTCGCTCAGGCCGAGGCTCTTGACGTTCTTCGTGTAGGTGCGGTCGGCGATCCCATCCGACCCGAGCAGGGTCTCGCCGCTCGGATTCTCGATGAGCTGCACCTGATCGCGGCCGCGGAACGCGCCGAAACGGGTCGGGCGATCTTCGGCGGTGACGTCGTCGGCGAACGTGTACTCCGCCGAGAAGGCGATGTTGCCGCGATCTTCGGCGAAATTCTTACCCGCCGTCAGGGTCGCGCGGTAGCTCTCGCGGTCGCCCCGCGAGCTGATGCCGGCCTGACCCGTCGCCTGGATGCCGTCGAAGTCGCGCTTCAGCACGAAGTTGACGACGCCCGCGACCGCGTCCGAACCGTAGACGGCCGAGGTGCCGCCGGTCACGACGTCGATGCGCTCGACCAGCTCGGTCGGGATCGTGTTGACGTCGACGGTGAACTGGCCCGGGAGCGACGAGACGTGACGGCGGCCGTTCTGCAGCACGAGCGTCGAAACCACGCCGAGGCCGCGCAAGTCGAGGTAGTTCGTGCCGGCCGTGCCGATGAACGCCGTCGAGTTGGCCTGGCCGCGCGTCGCGCGGAGCGACGGCTGCTCGTTGAGGAGGTCGCCGAGCGCCACGCGGCCCGTCGAGACGATGTCTTCCGCACCGATGCTGAGCACGGGCACGGCCGAGTCGATGTTCGGGCGACGGATGCGCGAGCCGGTGACGACGATGGTGTCGGCGGCGCTGTCATCGCTGGTCGTGTTGAGAGACTCGGCCGCGTTGCCCGTCTGGGCTTCGGCCTGAGTCTGCGCCGGCGAGGCCGCGGCGTCGGTGGTCTGTGCATAAGCCGGCACAGCGACGGCCGTCAGCGCGGTGCTGACGAGCAAAAGGCGGTCGAACCGCATGTTGGATTTCCCCTTCCCATATGCCCGCCGGTACGACAGTGGCGGGTTGGGGTCAGGGGTTAGGACAGTGTCACGCCCCTGCAAAGCGGCGCTTATGCTTGGACAGCAGCCGCGCAACATTCCGTCGTCGGGTGTGGCAGATTTGCGTCACACAACGATGCTCCGCGCCCTCTAGGCCGCAGATTGATCGGACCGTCAAGCCATAGAGTCGCCCGTCGCGTCCGTCCTTGATCCTTCTTGCGAAAGTCGAGCAGCGATCAGACGGCTCACAGCTCGCGGATCAGCGCCCGGGCGACGGCGACCCATGGCGCATCGGGAATGACCTGCTGGCGGGCGCCGGGCGTCAGCGGCAGGAGTTGGACGCGCCCCCCGTCGTTGCCCGGTGCCGTCGCCGCCAAGCGGCCGAACGCGAAGCGCCCCCCGGGGCGCGGCACCAGCACGTCGCGGTTGAGCGCCCGCGCGAAGGCCGGCGGATCGAGCCGTTCGAGCCACAGTTGGTCGCCGGCGCGATAGTCGCCTTGCGCTACCTCGATCCTCAGGCCGACCATGGCTCCGCCGGGAACCGGCGGCAGGAGGGCAGCCGGTTTGGGCGGGGCGACCGCGCCGTCCGCGCGAAGGACGGCGGCGACCGGGATGTCGGCCCGGTCCGGCATCGTGACGAGTTCGGACGGCTCCACACCCAGGGCGTTCGCGATGCGGTTGAGCCAGCCGACCGACACGGTCCGGCTGCCTGTCTCGAGCCGACCGATCGTCTGAGCGGTGGTGCGCGGTTCGCAGCGATCGGCGACCTGCTGCAGCGTCAGGTTCCTCGCTTTGCGAACCTCGCGGATGCGGGTGATCATCGGGTGCTTCCTAACCGATGCGGTTACGCCTGTGTCCTACAGGCGGTTCGGCGGAGCAAGGAGCGACGCGCCGCGGAGGAGGCGGCATGAGAAACATTCCGATCGTCGTGTCTCGACTATTGCGCCCGCCGTTCTGCCTGTCGCGGGAGGAACGCGCGATCGCTACCGGCCCCGCCGCGGGTCAGGAGATAGGGTCGTGGTCGCGCAGCAACTCGGCATCTCTGCCGAAGTCCCCCGCCACAGTGATGGCGGGCGAGCCGGACGGTCGGCGATGCCCCGAGCGCTTTGCGGCGGACAGCGCCTTCGAGCTCAGAGCATGAGCGCGAGGGTGAGCGCCAATCCGATAAAGGACGCAGCGACGCCCAGGACCCGTAGATCGTCGTGTCTCAGCACGGCCAGTTCCCCCGTTCGATAGGTCCGCTTGGCGTTCCGCGCCGGCCGCTGGCAAGCGACCGGCGACGGAACGTGTTCGCCGTAGGATCGTCCGCCGGCGGGCGGAAAATCGCGGCTACTTCGCGGTCGTGTCGAAGCCGCGGGCGGCCCACTAGGCCTTGGTGCGGCAGATGCGCTTGGGCATCCGGGTGCCGGTGAGGCTCTCCTTCATGCAGACCTTGGCGTCGGTGGCGGCCGGCGCGGTGCCGCCGGCCTCGACCGGTGCGGCGGTCGCGGTGCGGACGCCGGTCGGCTGCGGCTCGGCCGCGTTAGCGGCAGCGGTCAGGCACAGCGTCGAAGCGGCAGCGGCGAAAACAAGGGCGCGGAGGTCGAGCATGTGAGTTCCTTTCAATGTGTCGTGCGTTTCGGTTCGGCCCATTCGTCCGGGCTTGATCCTGTCTTTGCATCCGCCGTGCCAAGCGCCCCTGCTCTCGGAGGTTTCCCGAATTTCGACCGCATGTGCCGTGTGCGTAACCAACAGTTGGCATACTTCGCCAATGTTCGGCAGCCATCCGCTCCGGCAACAGCGAGAAGCTGTGCGGAATCGAACAGTGGCGCCCGATTGCGAACAGTGGCGCGGCGAACCGTCTTCGCCGTCACCGGCGGAGGTGAGCGCGACGCGACGGTTTCCGCCGTCGCGGACCGCTGCGGGCGGTGTTCGGCCCGGCGCAAGCTCGTTTTGCCCATGATGGCGACATGGGCGGATCGGTGCGTTTGAGCGGCATGGATAGAAGGCAGACTGCGACGGCGTCCGGCGTGGCGCTGTTCCACGGCGTCGTGGCGTGGGCCGTGCTGGCGGGCAACGGCGTCGTCCCGGTGCCGGTGCCGGCGGCCACGATGAGCCTGTTCGAGGTCGAGGCGGTGCCCGAACCGCCGCCCCCGGCGGCCGAGCCGAAGAAGGCAAAAGCCCCCGAGCGCGAGGGCAAGGCGTCGCCTGCCAACCTGAAGGCGCGGCCCAAGCCCGTCGCGGCGCCGAAGCCGATCGTGAAGGTGGAGGCGCCGCCGGCGCCGCCGATCGCGGCGGAGGGCATCGAAAATTCGGCTGGTGCGGCACCGCTGCCGGGCCCCGGAACCGGGGCCGGCGGCGAGGGCACCGGGCTGGGAAGCGGCGGCCAAGGCACGGGCACCGGCGGCGGGGGTGGCACGGGCGCGCGCTGGCGGAAGGGGCGAATCAAGGACTCCGACTATCCCCGCGCGGCGAGCTCGGCGAAGATCGGCGGCACAGTCGTCGCGCACTTCGACGTGGGCGTCGACGGGCGGGTGAGCAACTGCCGCGTCGTCGCATCGAGCGGCAACGCCGACCTCGATCGGACCACTTGCCGCCTGATCGAGAAGCGATTCCGCTACGAGCCCGCCCGCGACGCGAGCGGGCGACCGATGCCCGACGTCGCCGGGTGGCGGCAGAGCTGGTGGCTCGAGCCGCGCTAAGGCTTCGGCGATCCACAGAAAAAGCCCGCGGGCGACGGAACGTCGTCAACCCGGATTGGTTGACGCGGCTGTGTAGCCTTCAGGTGTTGTTGATGCGTCCCGCCCGCGAGCTCGGCGAGCTTCTCGCCTCCGTCTTCCGGCCGGCGGCCGAGTCGCTGCCGCCCGTCTTCCTCGAACTCCTCGACCGTCTGGAGGCGCTCGACGCGCGTCGCGTGCCGGCCCCGGGCAGCCTCTCAGACCGCGACTTCCGCCGGGAGATGGAGCACGCCGTACCGCACCTGCGCGCCTTCGCCCGATCGCTCTCGCGCGATCACGAAGAAGCGGACGATCTCGTGCAGGAGGCGATGCTGAAGGCCTGGGCCGCGCGCGACCGATTCCAGGCCGGCACGAGCTTCCGGGCCTGGACGTTCGTCATCCTGAAGAACCTCTTCTACTCCGAACGCCGGCGGGCGAAGTTCAAGGGCGACTGGGACGACATCGCGCATCCCCGCCTGCTCGCCGCGCCTGCCCAGCAGGAGCATCGCCTCCACGCGCAGGACCTCGCGGCGGCGCTGGAGAGGATCGCCCCGGCGCAGCGCGAGGCGCTGATGCTCGTGGCGGCGCACGGCATGAGCTACGAGGAAGCCGCCGATGTGATGGGCGTCGCCGTCGGCACGGTCAAAAGCCGGGTCTCCCGCGGCCGGGAGGCACTCGCCGCA
>Ga0164290_1001697_pt1 | contig 26072 bp, 20 predicted proteins | sample Micstemetagenome_FD_108782 | JGI IMG/M metagenome (GOLD analysis project Ga0164290, IMG submission 108782) | Contaminated culture microbial community from soil near Moab, Utah, USA - Microcoleus steenstrupii SON62 (Illumina Assembly) | ecosystem: Environmental > Terrestrial > Soil > Soil crust...
GGCCTCGCGACGCCTTGCGAAGGACGGTCGCCGTCGAGGCCAGAGGCCCCGCCCGTCGTGAGGCATGGATAGCCCGCAGGGGCTATCCAAGTCCCCACTCCGTCTAGCGGCGGCCGGCTGGGCACGCGCCGGTGGCGGCAGTCAGCCGCCCTCAGTGCGCTCAGGCCGCGTGCTTGTGCCGCGAATACAGGAAGTCGATCACCGCCTTGCGGGCATGCATGTAGTCGGCGTCCTCGGCCAGCGCGAGGCGATCGCGCGGCCGCGCCAGCGGTACCGTCAGCACCTCGCCGATGGTGGCCGCCGGCCCGTTCGTCATCATCACGATGCGATCCGACAGCAGCACCGCCTCGTCGACGTCGTGCGTCACCATCACCACCGTCGAGCCGGTGCGCGCGACGATGGCCAGCAGCTCGTCCTGCAGCTTGGCGCGGGTCAGCGCGTCGAGCGCGCCGAAGGGCTCGTCCATCAGCAGCACCTTGGGCTCCATCGCCAGCGCGCGGGCGATGCCGATGCGCTGCTTCATGCCGCCACTGATCTCGGCCGGGCGCTTGCCGGCCGCATGCGCCATGCCGACCAGTGCCAGCGCGTCGTTGACGCGCTGGCGCTGCTCGCTGCGGCTCTCGACCTCGAACACCCGCTCGACGCCGAGCATGACGTTGTCGAAGCAGGACATCCAGGGCAGCAGCGAGTGGTTCTGGAACACCACCGCGCGATCCGGTCCGGGCTTGGCGATCTCGCGCCCGTCGCAGAGCAGCACCCCCTTCGTGGGCTGCAGCAGCCCGGCGATCAGGTTCAGCAAGGTGCTCTTGCCGCAGCCGCTGTGACCGATCAGCGAGACGAACTCGCCCTTGGCGATCTTCAGGTCGATCGCGGCCAGCGCATGGAAGCGTCCGCGATTCGTGTCGAAGACCATCTCGGCGGTCTGAACTTCAATCATGGGCGAACCTCTTGGCAACGAGAACGAGCAGTTGTTCGAGCAGCAGGCCGACGAAGCCGATGACGAAGATGGCGATCAGGATGTGGGCGACATTGAGGTTGTTCCACTCGTCCCAGACCCAGAAGCCGATGCCGACACCGCCGGTGAGCATCTCGGCGGCGACGATCACCAGCCAGGCGGTGCCGACCGAGAGACGCACGCCGGTCAGCATGTAGGGCAGCACGGCGGGGAACAGGATCTTCGTAATCACCTTCCACTCGCTGAGGTTGAGCACGCGCGCCACGTTCAGGTAGTCCTGCGGCACGCGCTGCACGCCCTGGGCGGTGTTGAGGATCATGGGCCAGATCGAGCAGATGAAGATGGTCCAGATCGCCGCCGGGTCGGCGCGCTGGAAGGCCAGCAGGCCGATCGGCAGCCAGGCCAGCGGCGAGACCGGTCGCAGCAGGCTGATCAGCGGGCTCAGCATCTGCGACAGGAACTCGAAGCGACCGATCATGAAGCCCAGCGGGATGCCGACCAGCGCGGCGAGGCCAAAACCCAGGCCGACGCGCTGCAGGCTGTTGAGGATGTTCCAGCCTATGCCCTGATCGTTCGGGCCTTTGTTGTAGAAGGGATCGGCGAACAGCTTCGCGGCGGCATCGAAGGTGGCAGCCGGTGTCGGAAACGGCCCGTTGGAGCCCTGCGTGAGCAGGCCCCAGATGCCGATCAGCAGCGCCAGACCCAGCAGCGGCGCGATGACGGGCAGCAGCCAGCGACGGGCGTCGAAACGGCGCCGCGCGGGCGGCTGTGCGGGCGCTGCGGCGCCTGCGGGCTTGAGCGCCACCACGGTCGCACGCGGCGGCGCGTCGGCGTCGGGGAGATGAAAGACGGCTGCAACCATGATGACTCCCGGCTCACGCCTTGACCTTGAACGAATCGGCGTACTTCGCCGGGTCCTTGCCGTCCCAGACCACGCCGTCGATCAGCTTGGTCGACCGCAGATCGCTGGCCGGGACGCTGATCTTGAGCTGGCTGGCCGCCTGCTTGTAGAGCACGGTCTGGTTGACCTGCTTGGCCACCGCCAGGTAGTCCGGATGGCTCTTCAGCAGGCCCCAGCGCTTGTGTTGGGTGAGGAACCACATGCCGTCCGACAGATAGGGGTAGTTGACCGCCCCGTCGTCGAAGAACTTCATGTGCTTGGGGTCGTCCCAGGTCTTGCCCAGGCCGTTCTGGTAGCGGCCGAGGATGCGCTGGTTGATGGCGTCGACGCTGGTGTTGACATAGCTCTTCTCGGCGATGGTCTCGGCCATCTGCACCTTGTTGCGCAGGCTGGCGTCGATCCAGCGGCTGGCCTCGAGCACCGCCATGACCACCGCGCGCGCGGTGTTCGGGTTCTGCTTGACGAAGTCGCTCGTCGTGCCCAGCACCTTCTCCGGGTGATCCGGCCAGACCTCCTGCGTGGTCGCCGCGGTGATGCCGATGCCGTCGATGATGGCGCGGTGGTTCCAGGGCTCGCCGACGCAGAAGCCGTCCATGTTGCCGACGCGCATGTTGGCGACCATCTGCGGCGGCGGCACGGTGATCACCTTGGCGTCCTTCATCGGATTCACGCCGTAGGCGGCCAGCCAGTAGTACAGCCACATCGCGTGCGTGCCGGTGGGGAAGGTCTGCGCGAACGTGTACTCGCGCTTGTCCTTGGCCATCACCTTGGCCAAGGACTCACCGTTCACCGCGCCGGCGTCGGCCAGCTTCTTCGACAGCGACAGCGCCTGGCCGTTGCGGTTCAGGGTCATCAGCACCGCCATGTCCTTCTTCGGACCGCCAACGCCGAGGTGCACGCCGTACACCAGGCCGTAGAGCACATGCGCCATGTCGAGCTCGCCGTTGACCAGCTTGTCGCGCACGCCGGCCCACGAAGCTTCTTTCGTCGGGATGATCTTGATGCCGTACTTCTTGTCGAAGCCCAGCACCGAGGCCATCACCACCGACGCACAGTCCGTGAGCGGGATGAAGCCGATGCGCACCTCGGTCTTCTCCGGCTTGTCGCTGCCCTGAGCCCAGGCAGCCTGAGGAAGCACACCCGTGGCGGCTGAAGTCCCGAGGGCAGCGGCGCCGGTCATGAGAATCGAACGGCGACTGAAGCCGCCAGCGTTGTCGTCAACATGCGTCATGGGTTCCTCTCAGGCCAATAAAAAAAGGGCGTCACAACCGGCGGCGGCACAGAGGGGAGACGAACCTCTGGACCACCACCGGTTGGACGCCCTTGTCCAACACAGCTCAAGAATGCAGGCCCGAATTGCAGCCCGTATTCCCTTGTCACCCACCCCGTTGCGGGCGACACCCTTTTATTGCAGGAGCCGTGCCAGCTTTTTCCGCGGCTTGAACGTCGTTGCGACGACGGTTTGCCACCGGTGATGCGCCGCTTTGGTGCACTGCAGCGGGGGCTGCACCGGCGAGGGGCCGATTCAGCTGAGCAGTTGGTGCGCGTCGATCACCTGCAGCGCCACTGCGAACGCGGTGACGCCGCGGTCCATCGCCAGCTTCTGCAGGCGGCGATGCGCCTCGGGCTCGGAAAGGCCCAGCTGCCGCATCAGGATCTGTTTGGCCTTCTCGACCTGCTGACGCTGGCCGCTGCTCGAGCGTGCCGCCTGCAATTCCTGCCGGAGCTGCTGCTCCTGCTCGAAGCGCGCCTGCGCCACCTGCATCACCGGCAGCAGGCGCTGCGGCGACAGCCCGGCCACGACATAGGCCGAGACCCCGGCGCGCAGCGCGGCGCGCATGGCATCGCCGGCCTCGTCCTCGGCGAACATCACCACCGGCCGCGGCGCCCGCTCGCTGAGCAGGGCCAGGTTCTCCAGCGTATCGCGGGTCGGCGACTCGGCGTCGACGATGACGACATCGGGCGCCAGCGTCTGCACCGCCTCGTGGATGCGTGTCGCCTCCGCCAGCACGCCGACGACGGTGTGTCCCTGCTGGATCAGCGCCTCGGCGATGTCACGCACGCGGTGCGCGCCATCGTCGATGAGCAGCACGCGCAGACTGGGACCGGAAGGCGGGGCGACAGGAAGCATGTCCCTGCCTGCGCAAGATTCATGCCTTTGTCGCCCCGCCGACAGCGGAGCATGCGCTCACTCGTAGATCATCAGGCTGGTCCGCGGCGCGCCGTCGGGCGCCTGGCCGCCGGCCAGCAGCACCCGGCCCGTGGGCAGGCGCAGCAGCGCGTGGCCGACCCGGTCGCCGTCCAGCGGCGCCAGCGCCGTGCCGCCGAGCTGGGCGTCGTAGCGCTCGGCGCTGCCGGCGGCGGCCGCCGTCTGCAGTCCGCCGAACAGCAGCACCTGGCCGGACGGCAGCATCAGCGCCCGCGACCGGCTGCGCGCCTGGCGCAGCGGTGCCAGCTCGGCAAAGGTCCGGGTCACCGCGTCGTAGCGCAGCACGCTGCGCAGCAGCGGCTGGCCGGCCTCGTCGACCGCCTGGCCGCCCAGCACCCAGATCGCACCATCGGGGGCGCGCAGCAGGCTGTGCCCGATGCGGCTGGGCAGCGCGGTGTTGACCGCCTCGAAGCGCTCGCTGACCGGGTCCCAGAGCTCGGCCAGCGGCACGCCGGTCGCGTTGCTCTGGCCGCCGACGACAAGCACCCGGCCGTCGCCGAGCAGCGCCAGCTCGGCGCCGGCGCGGGGTGAGCGCAGGCCCGCGGCCAGGGGACGGAAGCGGCGCGTCGCCGGCTCCCAGATCTCGGCGCTGGCGATCGCCCGCACCCCCTCGCCGTCGGAACGCAGGCCGCCGACGACGAGCACGCGGCCGTCGGGCAGCGCCAGCGCGGCGAAGTCGCTGCGCGCTTCCATCATCTGCCCCACCAGCTCGCTCTGCCCGGTGGCCGGGTCGAAGCGCTCGGCACTGCCGGCCTGCTGGGCGTCGAACTCACCGCCGAGCACCCAGGCGCGGCCGTCGGGCAGGCGCAGCAGGGTCGGCGCATGGCGGGCCAGGCGCAGCTGGCCGACGGGCTCGAGCACGCCCTGGCCCTGGCGCCAGCGGTCGATGCCGACGCCGGCGAGGCCCGGTCGGTCGCTACCGAACAGCAGCACGCTGCCATCGGCCGCCGCGACGGCCTGGGCGCTGGCCGCGCTCCAGCGCGGCAGCAGGGTCTGGTAGCGGTCGCGGAAGCGCACGCTGACGTGCAGCTGCTGCTCGACGTCGGCATGACCCGGGCTGCTGACCACCAGCGTGAACGCGCGGTCGTCGGCCAGCGGTCCGACGTGGCGCCGCTCGCCCGAGCCGATCTCGCCCAGGTCGGGGCCGATGCGGCCGCGCTGACCGAGGTAGTCGGCCTGCAGCTCGATGCTGTCGCCGACCGCCACCTCGGTGGCGCTGGCGGCGAAGCGCAGCACCTGCGGGGCGGCCGGTGCCGGTGCCGGTGCCGGTGCCGGTGCCGGTGCCGGTGCCGGCGCAGGAGCCGGTGCGGGGGCGGGGGCCGGTGCCGGGCCGGCGTCGCCGCCGCCGCCGCAGGCACTGAGCAGCAGGGCGCCGAGACTGGCGCCGACCCAGCGGCGCGAACGGGGCGGGAACATCGGGGGCAGGAAATGCGGGTTCATGGTGAGGTCTTGGGGCATCAGGAAGGCCCTCACTGTGGAGACCCCGCCGTGACGCCGGCGTGACCGGCGTGACCCCGGGCTTCGGGTATCTTGCGGCCCGCCGTCACGCCCTCCTGCCATGCCGTCCCTGCGCCTCCACGGTCCCCCCCAGCTGCAATTCGCCGACGGCCGCTGCCTCAGCCTGTCGCTGCGCGAGGCGGCGCTGCTGGCCTGGCTGGCGATCGAGGGACCGAGCCCGCGGGCGCGCCTGGCGGCGCTGTTCTGGCCGCAGGCCGGCGCTGAGCAGGCGCGCGCCAATCTGCGCCAGGCGCTGTTGCGGCTGCGCCGGGTCGCCGGCGAGCTGATCGTCGAGACCGAGGGGCAGCTGCGGCTGGCCGCGGAGGTGCAACGGCTGCCGGCCGACGGCCAGCCCCTGCTCGGTCCGCTGCAGGTCGACGACAGCGACGAGTTCGCCGCCTGGCTGCAGGCGCAGCGCGACGGCGACGCGCGCGAGCAGCAGCGCCAGCGCCTGACACAGGCGCAGGCGGCGCTGGACGCCGGCGCGCTCGACAGCGCGCTGGCGCTGGCCGAGCAGCTGCTGCGCGACGAGCCGGCGCTGGAGCAGGCGCACCGCCTGCGCATGCAGGTGTTCTACCTGCGCGGCGATCGCGCCGCCGCCATCGCCGCCTGGGACGACTGCAAGCTGGCGCTGCGCAGCGCCTTCGGCGTGACGCCGTCGCAACCGACGCAGGAGCTCGGCCGGCTGCTGCTGGCCAGCGAGACCACGCCGCCGGCGCCGCCCCAGCTGCGCGGGCTGCCGCCCAGCCTGCGCCGGCCGCCGCGCTGCATCGTGGCACCGGCGTTGCAGGCGGCGCTCACGCAGGCGATTGCGCTCGACCAGGCGGTGCTGCTGGTCGGCCCCGGCGGCATCGGCAAGAGCCGCTGGCTGGCCGAGCTGGCGGCGCTCGAGCCGCCGATGCCGACGCTCAGCGCGCAGACCGGCGACGCCGCCGGCGCGCTGATCCAGCGCCTGCTGCAGGCACTGCCGGCGCCGACCGAGGCGGAACAGGCGGCGTTGGCGCCGCTGCTGCACGGTGGCGCCGAGCGCCGGGCCGGTGACCTGCCCGGCAGCGCCGCCGGCGCGCAACGCCAGGCCCAGGCCACGCTGCTGATGCTGCTGCAGCGCGCCGCCAGCAGCGGCCTGCGCGGCCTCGTCATCGACGACCTGCAGGCGCTCGACGCCTTCAGCCGCGCCGCCCTGCAGTCGCTGCTGCAGGCCTGGCTGCAGGGCGAGCTGCCGCTGCGGCTGCTGTTGGGCGCGCGCCTGCACGAGCTCGACGCGGCCGGCGAAGCCCTGCTGGACCCGCTGCGCGCCAGCGGCCGCTGCCTGGTGCAGCGGCTCGAGGGCCTGAGCCCGGCCGAGCTCGGCGAGCTGCTGCACAGCCTGGCGCTGCCGCTGGACCCGGCGCTGCTGCCGGCGCTGGCCGAGGCGCTGCACCGCCACCTCGGCGGCAACCCCGCCTTCGTGCTGGAGTCGCTGAAGGCGCTGTGGCTGGCGGGGCTGGAGGACTGGCGGCCCGGCGACCCGCTGCCGGTGCCGCCGAGCCTGCGCGAATCGGTGCAGCGCCGGCTGCACCGGCTCGGGCCGGACGCGTTGCAGCTGGCGCAGCTGGCGGCGGTGGCCCGCGCGCAGTTCAGCGTGCCGCTGGCGGCGCAGGCCTTGCAGCGACCGAGCCTGGCGCTGGCGCCGCTGTTCAAGGAGTTGGAGGCGGCGCAGGTCTTCGAGGCCGGCCGCTTCGCGCATGAGCTGGTGGCCGACGCGGTCAGCGCCAGCCTGCCCGACAGCCTGCGTCCGGCACTGCACCGGCAGGTCGCCGAGCTGCTGGCGACGCTGCAGGGCGACGCCCAGGGCATCGCCGATCACCTCGACGCCGCCGGCGCGGCACGCGAGGCCGCCGACTGGCACCGCCGTGCGGCCGACCTCGCTTACGAGCGCTGGCAGCTGAATCTGGCGGCCGCCGCCTACGAGCGCGCGGCCCACCGCCTCGACCCGGTCGCCGACCGCGGCGCCTGCCTGCGTTGCTGGCGCGACGCGGCGCGCGCCTGGAACGGCCTCAACCGCTACGACCGGGCGGACGCCGCGCTGGCGCAGGCGGCGGCGCTGGCCAGCAGCGACGACGAGCACCTGGCCGTGCTCAGCTCCCAGCTCGTGACCTGGCTCAACACGCGTCGCTACGAGCCGCTGCGCGCCACCGCCGACGCGCTGGCCCGGCGCCTGAGCTGCGCGCTGCGACATGGCGAGCCGCTGGATCGCGTCGAGCTGACGCGCACGCTGGGCGTGCTCGGGGCCGCGTCCCGTGCCTGGCGCCCGACGCCCGCGTTCGCGCAGGCGCTGCGCGAGCTGGCGGACCGCCTGCTCGCCGAGGCCGACGACGTCGACAGCTGGAACGCCCAGGCCGGCATGGGCGCGCTGGACCTGTTCCAGGGCCGGCCCGCCGCCGCCCTCGCCCGCCTCGCGCCGGGGCTGCCGCGCGCGCAGGCGCTGCGCCGGCATGGCGTGGTGCAGAACCTCGGTCAGCCGGCGGTGCGCGCCGCGCTGGCGCTGGGCGACGCCATCAAGGCCGAGACCCTGCTCGGGCTGATGAGCGCGTCGGTGCGCGACGGCGGCCTCGGCCCGATGCAGCGCGCCGAGCACATCGCGCTGCGTGCCCAGCTGGCACTGCAGCGCGGCCAGGCCGAGGCGGCGCGCCAGCTGCTCAGCGACGGCGCCGCCGGCCTGGCGCGCGAAGGCTTCGCGCCGAATCTACCGATGCAGACGCTGGAGGCGGCGATCGCGCTCGACCTCGGTGAGCTCGAGCGGGCGCAGCAGGCGCTGGACCGCCTGGAGACGCTGCTGCGCGACGACGGCGTGCCGTCGCAGGACGTGGCGCGGGTGGCGCTGCTGCGGGCGCGCTGGGAGGCGGCCCGTGGCGGCGACCCGCGCACCGCGCTGGCGTGCGGTCTCGCCGCCGATCCCGCCGCGCTGCAGGAGGCGCCGCCCGGCCTGTCCTGGCGCGTGCTGATGCACCAGCTCGGCGTGACGACGGTCGAGCCGGCGACGCTGCACGCCTGGGCCGCCGAGGCCGAGGCCGCCGGCCTGCAGCCGCTGGCGGCGCACTGCCGCGAGCTGGCGGGCGACGCGCCGTCGCCGGGGCTGCGACCGCCGTGGTTCGGGCCGGTGCGTGCGGCCTGATCGCCCGCGCGCCGCTCAGGCCGTGGACGGTGGCCGCGCCGCGGTGCCGGCGAGCAGGCCGCCGTCGACGCTGAGCTCGGCACCGGTCATGTAGGGGCAGTCGTCGCTGGCCAGCATCAGCGCCAGCGCCGCGACCTCCTCGGGCCGGCCGAAGCGGCGCAGCGGCGTGTCGGCCACCAGCGCCGCCATGGTCGCCTCGCGCGCGGCGCCCTGGCCCAGCATCGGCTCCCACATCGGCGTCAGGATCGCGCCCGGGTGGATGCTGTTGCAGCGCACGGCCAGGCCCTGCTCGGCGGCGTACAGCGCCACCGTCTTCGTGTGATTGCGCACGGCGGCCTTGCTCGCCGCGTAGGCGGCCGCGGCCGGCACGCCGACCAGGCCCGAGCGCGAGCTGATGTTGATGATCGAACCGGTTCCGCTGCGCCGCATCGCTCAGCGCATGCTTGCAGCCGAGGAACACGCCATCGAGATTGACCGCCATCACCGCCCGCCAGTCGGCCAGGCTGGCGTGCTCGGGATCATGGCGGGCGCCCTGCTCCAGACCGCTGATGCCGGCGTTGTTGACGAGCACGTCGAGACGGCCGCGGACGTCGATCAGGCTGGCGATGACCTGGATCCAGTCGCCTTCCTCGCGCACGTCGAGCCGGGCGCTGCGCGCCCCCAGCCGGGTGGCGGCGTCGGCCGCCGCGACCGGATCGCGGTCGGTGACCCAGACCGTGGCGCCCTCGCGCACGAAGGCCTCGGCGATCGCGGCGCCGATGCCGCGCCCGGCGCCGGTGACCAGCGCCGTCTTGCCCTCCAGGCGCGCGCCCATCAGCTCGGCTCCCAGACCAGGGCCAGCGCCAGCGCCGCCTCGGTGACCGCCTGGCCCAGCGGCGTCACCGCGTCGGGCCGGCGCAGCACCGGCGTGCCGCGGCTGAGGTCGACCGAGCCGACCACCCGGCCCTCGAGCAGCATCTCGTAGCCGACCGCCTGCGGCTGGGCCAGCGGACTGCCGTCGAGGCGGTGCACCGAGCGCAGCTGCAGGCGCAGGCTGCCGCGCTGGTACTCGCCCTCGCGGGTCTGCACCGCCCATTGCACGCGGCCCTCGCCGATGTGCAGGCGGCCGGCGGCATCGGTGCCGCCCTGCCAGTCGCAGCTCAGGGTCCAGGGCTTGGTCGCGCCGACCAGCACGCCGACACTGAGCTCACCCTGGCGCGCCGCGCAGTCGGCGCGGCGCTCGCCCTGCGGGCCCAGCAGGTTGATGCGCAGCGGCGCACGGCCATAGCTGAAGGTCTCGAACAGGGACAGGCGGTCGGCACCGCGCTCGTAGCGCACGGTCTGCGCGCCGAGCGGGAAGCTGCCGCTGCGCCCCCAGCCGGACTTGCCGAACGACTCCTCGGGCGTCGCCGCCAGGGTCTCGGGGATGCTCATGCGCGCCTCCCGAATGGTGCCGCAGGCGGCCAGCAGCAGGCTCAGCACGGCGGCCGGCAGCGCGACCGTGACGGAAAAGGGGGAACGGGGCATGGGCTATGGTTTCGCAGTTGACGACATGGCAAAGCCTAGGCGGGGCAGCGTGACCCAGCCGTTACGCACCCCCCTGCCCCACCGGCCGATGCCGCTGCTGCAACTTCACGGCCCACCCCGTCTGCTCGCCGACGACGGCCGCGCGCTCAGTCTGTCGGCGCGCGAGGCGGCGCTACTCGCCTGGCTGGCGCTGGAAGGCGCGACGCCGCGCGCGCGGCTGGCCGATCTGCTCTGGCCCGAGGCGCCGACGGCGCGCGGCAATCTGCGCCAGACCCTGCTGCGCCTGCGTCGCGCCGTCGCGCCCTGGGGCATCGCGCTGCTCACCGACGACGCCGACGGCCGGCTCGGCCTGGAGCCGGCGCTGCGCCTGGACAGCGACGCCGACGAGCCGCTGCTCGGCCCGCTGAGCTTCGACGACGCGCCCGAACTGGCCGACTGGCTGCAGGCCAGGCGCGACGACGCGCGCCGCGCGCGCCAGCGCCAGCGCCTGCTCAAGGCCCAGGCGGCGCTCGAGGCCGGCCGGCTCGACGCCGTGTTCGACGAGGCCGACGCGCTGCTGCGGGAGGACCCGGCGCAGGAGGAGGCCCACCGCCTGCGCATGCAGGCCTTCTACCTGCGCGGCGACCGCGCCGCGGCGATCGCCGCCTGGGACGACTGCAAGCTGGCGCTGCGCGCCGCCTTCGGCGTCGCGCCGTCGGCGGCGACCACCGAGCTGGGTCGGCTGCTGCTGGCCAGCGAGGCCACGCCGCCGGTGCCGGCGGCGGCGCGCGGCCTGCCGCCCAGCCTGCGCCGGCCGCCGCAGCGCATCGCCGACGCGGCGCAGGCCGCCGCCGTCGAGCAGGCCTGGCAGCTGGGTCACGCGCTGCTGCTCAGCGGCGCCGGCGGCCTGGGCAAGAGCCGCTGGCTGGCCGACCTGGCGGCGCGCGAGGCGCTGGTGCTGCGCAGCGCCGCCGAGCCGGGCGACGCCCCCGGCGCGCTGCTGCTGCGCCTGGTTGACGCGGCGCTGGAGCGCTTCCCGGGCCCCTGGCCCGACGCGCTGATCGCGCAGCTCGCGCAGCTGCGCGAGCCGCTGCCCGGCATCAGCGCCACCGCCCAGCAGCAGCTGCTGGCGGCGCCGGCACGGCTGCTCGCCGGCTGTGCCGCGCAGGGCCTGGGCGCATTGCTGCTCGATGACCTGCAGGCCGCCGACCCGCTCAGCCTGGCCGGGCTGCAGCCGCTGCTCGCCGACTGGCGGGCCGATCGGCTGCCGCTGCGCCTGCTGCTCGGCGCCCGCCTGCACGAGGCCGGCGACGGCGTGCTGGCGCTGCTCGCCCCGCTGCGCGCCAGCGGCCGCTGCCTGCACCTGGAGCTGCGCCCCCTGGATGCCCCCGGGCTGCAGGCCCTGCTCGCCGGCCTGGCCCTGCCGCTGCGCGCCGAGCTGCTGCCGGCGCTGGCCACGGCACTGCACGAGCGCCTGGGCGGCAACCCCGGCTTCGTGCTCGAGTCGCTGAAGGCGCTGTGGCTGGCCGGGCTGGAGCGCTGGCAGCCGGGCGAGGCGCTGCCGGTGCCGCCCGGCCTGCTCGAGGCGGTGCGCCGGCGCCTGGACCGCCTGCCGCCCGAGGCGCTGCAGCTGGCCCAGCTGGCGGCGCTGGCGCGCGCGCAGTTCAGCCTGCAGCTGGCCGGCCGCGCGCTGCAGCGTGCGCCGCTGCAGCTGGCGCCGCTGCTCGCGCAGCTGGAGGCGGCGCAGGTCTTCCACGGCCCACGCTTCGCGCACGAGCTGGTCGCCGAGGCGGTGCAGGCCAGCCTGCCGGCGAGCCTGCGCGAGCCGCTGCACCAGCTGATCGCCGAGCAGCTGATCGCGCTCGATGCCGCGCCGCAGGGCATCGCGCAGCACCTGGACGCCGCCGGCAACCCGCGCGCCGCCGCCGACTGGCACCGCCGCGCCGCCGACGCCGCCCGCCAGCGCTGGCAGCTCGCGGAGGCCGCGGCGCACCATCGCGCCGCGGCGCTGGCCTACACCGCGCCGCAGGACCGCGGCCTGGCGCTGCAGGCCTGGCGCGCCGCCGCGCACGCGCACAACGGCGTCGACGCCTACGACGCCGCCTGGCAGGCGCTGGAGGCCGGCAGCCGGCTGGCGCGCACCGACGCCGAGCACCTGCCTTTTGCCGGCCTGCGCCTGGCCGTGTCGCACAACACCCGGCGCTTCGAGGCCCTGGCCGCCGAAGCGCACACGCTGCTGGCGCGCCTGCAGCGGCTCGCAGAGGGCGGCGATGACGGCGTGCCGACCGAGGCGCTCGGCCATGCGATGGAGATCCTGTCCACGCTGGCCCGCATGCTGCCCTTGCCCCCCACGCTGCCGGCGCTGCTGCAGCGCCTGGCCGAGCGCCAGCCGGCGGCCGCGGGCCATGCCGGCGCCGCCGAGGGCATGCTGCTGCAGCACTGGGGCCGGCTCCGCGACGCGCTCGTGTTGCTGGAGACCGCGCTGCGCGACGCCCGCGCCGCCGGCCGCCACGACCGCGTCGTCAACCTCGGCCACAACGCGTTCCGCGCTGCGCTCGCGCTGGGCGACGCGGTCCGCGCTACCCAGCTGGCGGCGCAGATGGAGGCGGCCGTGCTCGACGGCGGCCTCGGCCCCGACCACGCCGCCCATGTCGCGCAGCTCGGGCTGCTGCAGGCGCTGGCCGAGGGCGACCTGGCGCGCGCCACCGCCGCGCAGCAGGCGGTGAGCGCCTGCCTGGCGGGCCTGCCGGCGTCGCCGCTGCTGCAACTGGGCGAGGCGGCACTGGCGCTGGCGCGCGCCGACCCGGGCCGCGCCGCGGCGTTGCTGGCGCCACTCGACCAGCGCCTGCCCGGGGTCGAGGGCTGCGTGCAGGCCTGGCTGGCGGCGCGCTGTGCCCAGGCCGCCGGCCAAGCGCCCGCCCCCTGGCTGGCGCGCGCGCGGGCGCTCGACGCGTCGCCGAGCGAGCTGTCGCACCGGCTGCTGGCGGTGGCCCTGCAGCAGGCGCCGGCCGACACGCTGCCGGCGCTGCAGGCGCAGGCCGAGGCCGCCGGCCAGCTCGCGCTGGCGGCATGGGCCGAGCGCCTTCGCGTTGGCGCCTGGCCGGCCGGCGCGCTGCGTCCGCTGTGGCTGGCCTGAGGGTGACGCGGCCGTCACGGTGGCCGCCCTAGTCTTGCCGTCTTTCCCACCCCAAGGTCGCCCATGAGACCCAGCGAACGCCCCACAAATCGCCCCACAAATCGCCCTAAAAATCGCCCGTCCACCGCCGTCTTCATCGCCACCTCGCTGGACGGCTTCATCGCCCGTCCCGACGGCAGCCTCGACTGGCTGATGCAGGCCCAGGCGGGCGCGCCGGCCGGCGAGGACTTCGGCTACGCCGATTTCATGGCCGGCGTCGACGCGCTGCTGATGGGTCGCAAGACCCTGGAGACGGTGCTCGGCTTCACGCCCTGGCCGTATGAGGGCAAGGCGGTGCACGCGCTGACGCGGCAGCCCGGCTGGGCGCTGCCCGAGGCGGCACTCGGGCGCGTGCAGCTGCACCGCGACGGCCCGGCGGCCGTGCTGGCGCGTCTGGCGGCCCACGGCGTGCGCAAGGTCTACCTGGATGGCGGCGAGCTGATCCAGGCCTGCCTGCGCGACGACCTGGTGGACGAACTGACGCTGACCGTGGTGCCGGTGCTGCTCGGCCAGGGTCGGCCGCTGTGGGGCGAGCTGCCGGCCGACCTGCCGTGGCGGCTCGAAGCCAGCCAGCACTGGCCCTGCGGCTTCGTGCAGAGCCGTTACCGGCGCCCCGCCGACCGGTGACGCCGCGGTGACGCCGGGCTGCGCACAGTGCGCCGCCATCGCCACCCGGAGCTCACCATGATCCCCTCGCCCTTGCGCCTCACGCTGCTCGCCAGCCCCTTGCTGCTGACCGCCTGCGGCGGCGGCGACGCCCCCGCCGACCCGCCGCCGGTGCAGAACCCGCCGAGCTGCCTGGCCCCCACCGAGGCGGTCAGCTGGTTCCGCGGCAGCCTGGGCCAGGCGCAGTGGAACGACGTGCGTCTCGACCCCCAGGGCCGCATCTGGCTGGCCGGCTACGACGGCGCCACGCTCGGCGAGGGCACGCTGAACCCCAGCGGCAACAGCCGCGCCGTGCTGCGCCAGCTCGACGCGCAGGGCCGCCTGCTGTGGGACAGCGGCACGCTGTTCGACAGCCCCGGGCCCGACAGCGGCGAGGCGATCCTGTTCGACGCCGGCGGCACGCCGCTGCTCGTCGGCCGCGCTGGCGGCTCGCTGGCCGGCGGCACGCATGGCGGCCAGTTCGACGTCTTCACCGCGCAGCGCGGCGCCGGCGGCAACTGGCGCTTCACGCAGCTCGGCGACGCGCGGCCGCAGGTGCCGCGGCGGGCCGAGTGGCTGGACGACGGCGGCCTCGTCGTCGCCGGCTACGACGACACCTACGTGCCGACGAACTACGTCGCGGCCTGGGCCGACAGCCTGGCGCTGCGCCTGGGCATCGACGGCCAGGCGCGCTGGCAGCACCGCAGCCAGAGCATCGAGCCGGACCGCGCCGCCGCGCTGGCGGTGCTCGGCGGCGCCGTCTTCATCGGCGGCGGCAACGAGTCGGGCGCCCAGCGCGGGCTGTTCGTGCGCAAGCTTGGCGCGGACGGCCAGCCGCAATGGACGGCGCGCTACACCGCGTCGCCGAGCGACAACGTGGCCGCGCTGCGCGCCTTGCCCGACGGCTCGCTGTTGATGCTGGCCAATGTGTTCGGCAGCTTCCGCGGTGGTGCCTGGCAGGGTCAGCAGGACCTCGTCGTCGCCCGCCTGGCGGCCGACGACGGGCGCGTGCTGGCCAGCTGGCAGTTCGGCGGCAGCGGCTCGGAGTTCGCCACCGATCTGGTCGTCGACGGCGACGGTCGCTGGTGGGTGCTGGGCGAGACCGATGGCCGCATGGCGCCGGGCGCGGTGCCGGCCGGTGCCAGCGACCTGTTCCTGCTGCAGCTCAGCGCGCAGGGTGAGCTGCTGGCCAGCGCGCAATGGGGTACGACCGACGACGAATACGCCGGCCGGCTGGCGGTGGACCGCTGCGGCGGCGTGCTGGCCGTCGGCGGCTCGGGCAACGCCACGCGGCGCGCCGGGATCAGCTGGTTCTGGAAACCGGCGCGCTAGCCCGCGCTGGCGCGCTCGAGCATGGCATGCAGCAGCACATTGCAGCCGGCCTCGATGTGCTCCGGCTTGGCGTCCTCGATCTCGTTGTGGCTGATGCCGTCCTTGCAGGGGATGAAGATCATCCCGGCCGGCGCCAGGCGGGCCATGTAGACGGCGTCGTGACCGGCGCCGGAGACGGCGTTCATGTGCGAGTAGCCGAGCTGCGCGGCGGCCTTGGCGACCGCGTTCACGCAGTCCGCGTGGAACGGCTGGGCCGGGTAGGCACTGACCGGCGTGATCTCGATCGGCAGCCCACTGTCGGCGCTGAGCCGGGCGGCGACGGCGCGGATGTCGGCGTCCATCGCGTCGCAGAGCGCGTCACTGGCGTTGCGCAGGTCGATGCTGAACTTGACGCGACCCGGGATCACGTTGCGGCTGTTCGGGTGCACCTGCACCATGCCGACGGTGCCGCGGCCATGCGGCGGGTGGCGGTGCGCGCAGGCGACCACTTCCTGCATCAGCTTGGCGGCCACCTGCAGCGCGTCCTTGCGCAGCGCCATCGGCGTCGGGCCGGCATGCGCCTCCATGCCGGTGACGACGCAGTCGTACCAGCGGATGCCGAGCACGCCGGTGACGACACCGATGGTGGTGTCGTGGTCCTCCAGCACCGGACCCTGCTCGATATGCGTCTCGAAGTAGGCGCCGATCGGGTGATCGCCCGGCTCCTGCTCGCCGATGTAGCCGATGCGCTCGAGTTCGCCCTTGAAGGTCTTGCCCTCGGTGTCCGTCGCCGCGTAGGCGTGGTCCAGCGTGAACGCCTTGGCGAACACGCCCGAGCCCATCATCACCGGCACGAAGCGCGAGCCTTCCTCATTGGTCCAGAACGCGACCTCGATCGGCGCCTCGGTCTGGATGCCGTGATCGTTCAGCGTGCGCACGACCTCGATGCCGGCGAGCACGCCGTAGTTGCCGTCGAATTTGCCACCGGTCGGCTGAGTGTCGATGTGGCTGCCGGTCATGATCGGCGGCAGGCTGTTGTTGCGGCCGGCGCGGCGCATGAACGCGTTGCCGATCTTGTCGATGGTCACGCTCATGCCGGCGTCGCGGGCCCAGCCCAGCACGAGGTCGCGGCCCTGCTTGTCGAGGTCGGTCAGGGTCAGGCGGCAGACGACGCCCTTGGGCGTCGCGCCGATCTGCGCGAGCTCCATCAGCGAGTCCCAGAGGCGCTGGCCGTTGACGCGCAGCAGGCTGGTGTCGGCAGGGCGGATGGCGGTGTCCATGGGGATCTCCTCAGGCACGTTGAACGGCGGTCGGCGCCAGGTCCTGCGTGCGCTTGATCGCGGCCTCGAAGTGAGGGCCGAAGGCCGGGCGCTTCAGGTAGCGGCCCCGGCCGGCTTCGGCGCGCAGATCGCCGTTGGCGTAGACGACGCGGCCCTGGCTGATGGTGTGCGTCGGCAGGCCGCGCACGGTGCGCCCCTCGAAGATGTTGAAGTCGCCCTTGCTGTGCTGGGTGCGGGCGGAGATGGTCTTCGTCGCCTGCGGATCCCAGAGCACCAGGTCGGCGTCCGCCCCCTCGGTGACCACGCCCTTGCGCGGGTAGAGGTTGAACAGCTTGGCGGTGTTGGCCGAGGTGATGGCGACGAACTCCGAGCGCGTCAGGCGCCCGGTGTTGACGCCGGCGTCCCAGATCACCGCGAGCCGCTCCTCGATGCCGCCGCAGCCGTTCGGGATCTTCGCGAAGTTGTCCTTGCCGGCCGCCTTCTGCTGCGCGCAGAAGGTGCAGTGGTCGGTGGCGTTGGTGTGCAGCTGCCCGGATTGCAGGCCGCGCCAGAGGAAGTCCTGGTGGACCTTGGGCCGGAACGGCGGGCTCATCACATGGCCGGCGGCCTTCGCGAAGTCCGGGTCGCGGTAGACCGAATCGTCGATCAACAGATGGCCGGCGAGCACCTCGCCATACACACGCTGGCCACGGGCGCGGGCGCGGGCGATCGCCTCGGCGGATTCGATGCAGCTGACGTGCACGATGTAGATCGGCACGCCGAGCACGTCAGCGATCGCGATCGCGCGGTTCGCCGCCTCGCCCTCGACCATCGGCGGGCGCGACAGCGGGTGACCCTCGGGCCCGGTGATGCCCATCTTTGCGACCTCCTGCTGCAGCAGGTAGACGAGCTCGCCGTTCTCCGCGTGCACGGTCGGCATCGCGCCCAGCTCGAGCGCGCGGCGGAAGCTGTTCACCAGCGTCTCGTCGTCGCACATGATGGCGTTCTTGTAGGCCATGAAGTGCTTGAAGCTGTTCACGCCCTCCTCGGCCACCAAGGTCCCCATGTCGCGATGGACCGACTCGCCCCACCAGGTCACCGCGACATGGAAGCCGTAGTCGGCGGCCGATTTCTCGGCCCAGCCGCGCCAGGTCCGGTAGGCGTCCATCAGCGGCTGCTGCGGGTCGGGGATCACGAAGTCGATGATGCTGGTCGTGCCCCCCGCCAGCCCCGCCGCGGTGCCGGTGAAGAAGTCGTCCATCGTCACCGTGCCCATGAAGGGCAGCTGCATGTGCGTGTGCGGGTCGATGCCGCCGGGCATCAGGAACTGGCCGCTGCCGTCCAGGGTCTGCGTGCCGGCGGGCGCCTCCTTGGCGGCGCGTTCGCCGACGGCGGCGATGCTGCCGTCGACGCACAGCACATCGGCGAGGAACTCGCGGTCGGCGTTGACGACGGTGGCGCCGCGGATCAGCAGGGAACTCATCGCGAGCCTCCTCGGGGACTGAGAACGTAATAGACAAGGCCGGCGACGGCCAGGCTGAAGAACCAGCCGAAGTCGAACAGCGAGACCAGGCCGGCGGGCACCACGGCCTTGTCGAGCACGCCGGACACCGCGAGGTAGCCGGGCAGGCAGGGCAGCACGCCGATCACGAAGGCAATCACCGCGGTGCGGTTCCAGCCGCTGCCGCCGTAGCCGTATTCACCGTCGAGCTGGTAGAGCTCGTCGACCTTGAGCTCGCTGTTGCGAAGCAGGTAGTAGTCGACCAGCAGGATGCCGGCGATGGCGCCCAGCAAGGTGCCGTAGCCGCCCAGCCAGGTGAACAGGTAGCCGCCCGAGGTCGCGAGCAGCTTCCAGGGCATGAACAGCAGGCCGATGCCGGCGGCAATCAGGCCGCCCATGCGGAAGCTGATCTTCTCCGGCGCCAGCTGCGAGAAGTCGTAGCTCGGCGAGACCAGGTTGGCGGCGACGTTCGTCGTCAGGTTCGCCAGCAGGATCACCACCAGGCCGATGCCGGCCGCCAGCGGGCCCATCTGCGTCAGCAGGCCGTCGGGGAACAGCTGCGCCTTGCCGTAGAGGATCTGACTGACCGAGAAGCCGATCACGCCGACCAGGGAGAACAGCGCCATCGGCAGCGGCAGGCCGATGGCCTGGCCGACAACCTGCTCGCGCTGCGACTTCGCGAAGCGCGTGAAGTCCGGGATGTTCAGCGCCAGCGTGGCCCAGAAGCCGACCAGGCCGGTCAGCGCCGCCCAGGTCTTGGGGCCGCCTTCGACGACCTTGGCCGGCAGGCTGAAGATCTGCGCCGGCGACACCGTCACGAAGGCCCAGACGACGAGCGCCACCGAGGCCAGGATCATCAGCGGCGCGGCGATCACCTCGAGCAGGCGGATCGACTCCAGGCCGCGCCAGATGAAGACCAGGTGCAGCGCCCAGAAGGCGAGGAAGCAGGCGAACTGCGACGTCGAGATGGTCTCGCCGGGGCCGGGCGCGGCCAGGCCCATGCCGAGCGTGTTCAGCAGCCCGTGCAGGGCCAGCGCGCCGAAGTAGCAGTTGATGGAGAACCAGCCGCAGGCGACCAGGCCGCGCAGCATCGCCGGCAGGTTGGCGCCCTTGACGCCGAAGCTGGCGCGCGCCATCACCGGGAACGGGATGCCGAACTTGGCGCCCGCGTGGCCGATCAGCAGCATCGGGATCAGCACGATGCAGTTGGCGACGAAGACCAGCCAGATCGCCTGCTGCCAGCTGAAGCCCTGGTCGAGCATGGAGCTCGCCATCGTGTAGGTGGGCACGCAGATGACCATGCCGACCCAGAGGGCGGCGAAGTCCTTCGCGGTCCAGTGGCGCTGGGCGGCCGTGGTCGGGAGCAGGTCGGCGTTGGCGAGGGGGTTCGAAGCCATCAGGTCAGCGTCCTGTCAAGGAGGTTGGCGGGGTCTTGCTGTGCTTGTTCTTCACTTCGATGCAGCCCGCAGGGGCTATCCACCCCTGCACCCGGACCCCCTCTTTTCTTTGCTTGCGCCAAAGAAAAGGGGGGGCAAAAGAAAGGCGCTTCAATGCCGGCTGCGCCCTAGGGGCGCGGGCCGAGGCGGCGGCTGCTGACATGGCAACGAGAGCCCGTCCTCTGCCCGCCCCGATCAAGGCGCTAAGGCAGCCGGGGTACCGGCTGCACTCGCGACTGAGGACCATCACGGTCGCGCTGCGAGGGCGGATCGCGACGGCGGCCTCCCTCGGCCTCTGTCCATGCCCTGCGAAGCCGTGCCCGCTTAGCCGGCCCGATTCCGGGCCGGACAGTCCAGCCCGAAAGCATTCTTTTGCTCGGTGGTATGTCGGCGCGTTAACGCGCCGGCTTTCTGCCTTGGCCTTCGCAGGCCGCGGGCGGGCTCGTGGAAGTCCTCCGTCGCGATCCGCTCTCGCAGCGCGACCGCGATGGTTCTCGCTGGTCGGTGCGGCCCGTACCCGGGACGCCTTAGCGCCTGAGTCTTCGCAAGCAGAAGCACGGGCTGTGCTTGCCATGTGAGAGCCCGAGGCCTCGGCCAGCGACCCTAGGTCGCGGACGGCATTGAGGCGCCTTTCTTTTCCCCCCTTTTCTTTGGCGCAAGCAAAGAAAAGCGGGGTCCGGGGGCGGGGGTGGATAGCCCCCGCGGGCTGCATCGCAAGTGCGTCCAACACGGTCAATGCGGAAACGCGAACTGCGGCCCACGCACCGCCGAATCCGGCCACCGCTGCATCACCGCCTTGTGCCTTGTGTAGAAGCGAACGCCCTCCGGGCCGTAAGCATGGTGATCCCCGAACAGCGAGCGCTTCCAGCCGCCGAAGCTGTTGAACGCCATCGGCACCGGCAGCGGCACGTTCACGCCGACCATGCCGACCTGGATCGTCCGCACGAACTCCCGCGCCACGTCGCCGTCGCGCGTGAAGATCGCGACGCCGTTGCCGTACTCGCAGCCGTTGATCAGGTCCATCGCCGCCTTCACGTCCGGCACGCGCACGACGCCGAGCACCGGCCCGAAGATCTCTTCGCGGTAGACCACCATCTCCGGCGTCACCCGATCGAGCAAGGTGCCGCCGACGAAGAAGCCGTCCTCGCAGCCCGCGATCCGGCAGCCGCGGCCGTCGACCACCGCCTGCGCCCCCTGCGCCACGCCCTGACCGATCAGCGACTCGACGCGCTGCTTGGCCTGCGCCGTGATCAAGGGCCCCATCTCGATGCCGTCGCCATGGCCCTCGCCGATCTTCAGCGCGGCGACACGGGGCTTGAGCTTCGCGACCAGCGCGTCGCCGTCGTCGCCGACGGCCACCGCCACCGAGATCGCCATGCAGCGCTCGCCGGCGGAGCCGTAGGCCGCGCCCATCAAGGCGTCAGCCGCCTGCTCCAGGTCGGCATCCGGCATCACCACCATGTGGTTCTTCGCGCCACCCAGGGCCTGCACGCGCTTGCCGTGCTTCGTGCCCTCGCTGTAGATGTGCTCGGCGACCATCGTCGAGCCGACGAAGCTCACCGCCTCAATCCCCTGGTGCGCCAGGATCGCGTCGACGATGCCCTTGTCGCCCTGCACGACGTTGAACACGCCGTCGGGCAGCCCGGCCTCTTTCAGCCACTCGGCCATCAAGAGGCTGGGCGACGGGTCGCGTTCGCTGGGCTTGAGGATGAAGGTGTTGCCGCAGCCGATCGCCAGCGGGTACATCCACATCGGCACCATGGCCGGGAAGTTGAACGGCGTGATGCCGGCGACCACGCCCAGGGCCTGGCGCATCGACCAGGCGTCCATGCCGCGCGCGATCTGCTCGGTGTACTCGCCCTTCAAGAGCTGCGGCATCGCGGTCGCGAACTCGACGTTCTCGATGCCGCGCGCGACCTCGCCGAGCGCATCCGGCAGGGTCTTGCCATGCTCGCGGGTGATCAGCTCGGCGAGCTCTTGCTTGCGCGACTGCAGGATTTCCAGGAAGCGGAACAGCACGCGTGCCCTGGCCAGTGGCGGCGTCGCCGCCCAGGCCGGGAACGCCGCCTGGGCCGAGGCCACGGCCGCATCCAGATCGGCCGTGCTGCCGAGCCGCAGCTGGCCCTGCACCGCGCCGCTGGCCGGGTTGTAGATCGGCTGCGTGCGCTCGCCGTCGCCGCGTCGGACGGCACCGTTGACCCAATGGGCGACTTCGTACATGGCTGCTTCCTTTATCCGGGACAAGTCATCGGATTGTTGGGGTGAGTCGTCCAGTTCGCGTACTCGCCCGTCACCGTCTTGCCGGTGCGTGCATCGACCTCACCCGGCTTCAGGGCGCGCATGCTGATCGTGTCGGGTACCGGGCAGATCGACACGCAGAGATTGCAGCCCACGCACTCGGCTTCGTTGACCTCGAAGTGCCGCTTGCCGTCTTTGGTGGCCCAGATCGCCTGGTGCGAGGTGTCCTCGCAGACGATATGGCAGCGGCCGCACTGGATGCAGCTGTCCTGGTTGATGACCGCCTTCTCGACGTGGTTCAGGTTCAGCTGGTTCCAGTTCTTCACCGAAGGCACGGCCTTGCCCTGGAACTCGGCGATGGACCGGTAGCCCTGCTCGTCCATGAAGTTCGACAGGCCGCTGCACAGCTCCTGCACGATCTTGAAGCCGTAGACCATCGCCGCGGTGCAGACCTGCACGGTGCCGCAGCCCATGGCAATGAACTCCGCCGCGTCGCGCCAGGTGGTGATGCCGCCGATGCCGGAGATCGGCAGCCCCGCAGTCTCGCCGTCGCGCGCGATCTCGGCCACCATGTTCAGCGCGATCGGCTTCACCGCCGGGCCGCAGTAGCCGCCGTGCGATCCCCAGCCGTCGGTGACCGGGTTCATCACCATGCGCTCCAGGTCCACGCCCATGACCGAGTTGATGGTGTTGATCAGGCTGACCGCGTCGGCACCGCCGGCCTTGGCGGCGCGCGCCGGGAAGCGCACGTCGGTGATGTTCGGCGTCAGCTTCACGATCACCGGCAGCTTCGTGTGCTGCTTGCACCAGGCGGCCACCTGCTGGATGTACTCCGGCACCTGGCCCACGGCCGAGCCCATGCCGCGCTCGCTCATGCCATGCGGGCAGCCGAAGTTCAGCTCCACGCCGTCGGCACCGGTGTCCTCGACCTTGGCCAGGATGTCGCGCCAGGATTTCTCGTTGACCGGCACCATCAGCGAGACCACCATCGCCCGGTCGGGCCAGGCGCGCTTGACGCGGCGGATCTCGTCGAGATTGATCTGCAACGGCCGGTCGGAGATCAGCTCGATGTTGTTCAGGCCGATCACGCGGCGGTCGGCACCGAGCAAGGTCGAGTAGCGCGGGCCGTTGACGTTGACCACCGGCGGGTCCTCGCCCAGCGTTTTCCAGACCACGCCGCCCCAGCCGGCCTCGAAGGCGCGGACGACGTTGACCTCCTTGTCGGTCGGCGGCGCGCTGGCCAGCCAGAAGGGGTTGGGACTCTTGATGCCGAGAAAGTTGGTGCTCAGGTCGGCCATCGCCTTATCCCTTCTTCAAAAATGCGTCGATGGCGATCGCCGATTGCTTGCCATGCTCGACCGCCTCGACCGTCAGGTCGCGGCCGCCGTGACGGCAGTCGCCGCCGGCCCAGACCTTGGCCAGGCTGGTCTTGCCCTGGGCGTCGGTCAAGATGCGGCCGTTCTTCAGCTCCAGCGGGCCGATCGCTTCGGTCAGCAGGCTCTGACCGATCGCCCGCAGCACCATGTCGGCGGGCAGCTCGAAGGTCTCGCCGGTCTCGACCAGCTTGCCGCCTTCCAGCGTGGTGTTAGCGAAGCGCATGCCGGTCACCGCGCCGTTCTCGCTGAGCACGGCCTTCGGCGCTGCCCAGTGGCGGATCGTCACGCCGTTCTTCTGCGCCCACTGCTGTTCGTAAGGCGAGGCCGACATCGCATCGGCACCGCGGCGGTAAACCATCGTCACCTCGTCGGCGCCGAGCAGCTTGCTCTGCACCGAGGCATCGACCGCGGTCATGCCGCCGCCGATGACGACGACGCGGCGGCCGACCTTGACATCGGCCGGCTGGGACTGGCGCAGTTCGGCAATGAAATCCACCGCGTCGCGCAGGCCGGTGAGCACCGGTTCGTTCAGGCCCAGCGAATTCACCCCGGCGAGACCCATACCCAGAAACACCGCGTCGTAATCGCTGCGCAGACTCTCCAGCGTGAAGTCGCGGCCCAGTTGCTGGTTGCACCGGATCTCGATGCCGCCGATGGACAGCAGCCAATCGATTTCCTGCTGCGCGAAGTTGTGCGGCGTCTTGTAGGTCGCGAGCCCGTATTCGTTCAAGCCGCCGGCCTTGGGCCTGGCCTCGAACACCACGACCTCGTGGCCGCGCCGCGCCAGGCCATGCGCGGCGGCGAGGCCGGCCGGGCCCGAACCGACGACGGCCACGCGCTTGCCAGTGGCCGCGTCGCGCGTGAACAGCGGCGCTCCCGGCTTCGCGAACAAGGCATCGGTGGCCACGCGCTGCAGCGCGCCGATCTCCACCGGCTTGTCCTCGTTCGTGTTCCTCACGCAGGCCTGCTCGCACAGCACCTCGGTCGGGCAGACCCGTGCGCACATGCCGCCCAGCGGGTTCGCCTCCAGGATCGCCTGCGCGGCACCGCGCAGGTTGTCCTGGGCGACGCGCTGGATGAAGCTGGGGATGTCGATCCCCGTCGGGCAGGCGGTCTGGCAGGGCGCGTCAAAGCAGTAATAGCAGCGCTCGGCCTCGATCAGCGCCTGGCTGCGCGTCAACGGTGGATGCGCGTCGCCGAAGTTCTGCTCGTACTGCTCGGGGCTGAGCCGCCCCGCCTTCAGTCCACAGCTCATGTCCATGTTCAAGCCTTCATCACTTTCTGAATCGCGCGACGCAGGCCATCGCCCATCGCATGCAGTTCGTCGACCGTCGAGATGAACGGGGGGCCTAGCGCAATCGTGTCGCCGGTGAAGCGCACCTGCAGGCCCTCGTCGAGCGCCGCCTCCCAGACCTGCATCGCGCGCACGCCGGGTTTGCCGGCGATCGGCTCCAGGTCGATGCCGGCGGCCAGGCCCGAGTTGCGGATGTCGATCACGCCGGTCTCGCCCTTGAAGCCGTGCACGACGTCCTCGAACACCGGCTCCAGCTCGCGCGAGCGCTGCGTCAGCCCGCCCTCGTTCAGCAGGTCCAGCGCCGCATGGCCGGCGGCCGCTGCCAGCGGGTGACCGGAGTAGGTGTAGCCGTGCAGCAGCTCGACCGCGTGGGCCGGCGCGTCAGCGCCCATGAACTGCTGGTAGATCTCCTCGCGGATCAGCACGCCGCCCATCGGCACGAGGCCGTTGGTGATGCCCTTGGCGAAGGTGATCAGGTCGGGCGTCACGCCGTAGCGCTGCGCGCCGAAGTTCTCGCCCACTCGCCCGAAACCGCAGATCACCTCGTCGAAGATCAGCAGGATGCCGTGCTGGGTGCAGATGTCCCGGAGCTTCTGCAGGTAGCCGACGGGCGGCACCAGCACCCCGGTCGAGCCGGCCATCGGCTCGACGATGACGGCGGCGATCGTCGACGCGTCGTGCAGCGCGACGATGCGCTGCAGCTCGTCGGCCAGGTGCGCCCCCCAAGCGGGCTGGCCCTTGCTGAAGGCCATCTCCTTGAGGTTGTGGGTGTGCGGCAGGTGGTCGACGCCGGGCAGCATGATGGGCCCGAACATCTTGCGGTTGGCGACCATGCCGCCGACCGACATGCCGCCGAAGCCGACGCCGTGATAGCCGCGCTCGCGGCCGATGAAGCGCGTGCGGGCGGCCTGGCCGCGCAGGCGCTGGTAGCCGTAGGCGATCTTCAGCGCGGTGTCGACCGACTCGGGGCCGGAGTTCGTGAAGAACACGCGCGTCAGGCCCTCGGGCGCCATGTCGGCGACCCGTTCGGCCAGGCTCAGCGTGACCGGGTTGCTGAACTGGAACGCGGTCGAGTAATCGAGGGTCTTGGCCTGGTGCGTGATCGCCTCGACGATCTTCGGGTGGGCGTGCCCGGCCGGGCAGCACCACAGGCCGGACAGGCAGTCGAACAGCTTGCGGCCGTCGGCAAGGGTGTAATACGCGCCCTCGGCGGCCACATGCAGCTTGTGGTGATCGCGGAAATAGCGGTTCGAGGTGAACGGCAGCCAGCTGTGTTCCAGACCGGCGTTGGCAGTCGCGCGGATATCCATTGCTTCCTCCAGGGGGCGGGTTCGCACCATGGTCAATCTTTACGGATTAGTAAAAACTTGTCGGCAGTGAATACCCGCGACACCCCACAGATCGAGGCCGACCCGGCGCACCCGGCGCGTGCACCGCGCACCGCCCGGGTGCTGAAGACCGCGCAGATCCTCGCCGCCGCCGAGGCCGCGTTCGCGCGCTACGGCTTCGAGGGCGTGGCCCTGGACGACATCGCGTCGTCGCTGGACCTCAGCCGCCAGAACCTGCTCTATTACTACCCGAGCAAGGAGCAGCTCTATTACGCGGTGCTCGACAGCGTGCTGCAGACCTGGCTGCA
>Ga0164290_1001699_pt1 | contig 25991 bp, 25 predicted proteins | sample Micstemetagenome_FD_108782 | JGI IMG/M metagenome (GOLD analysis project Ga0164290, IMG submission 108782) | Contaminated culture microbial community from soil near Moab, Utah, USA - Microcoleus steenstrupii SON62 (Illumina Assembly) | ecosystem: Environmental > Terrestrial > Soil > Soil crust...
CTTGTCGCCGATCTTGTCGGTGGTGAAGCCGTCCATGCCGCGCTCGACGATGAAGCCGCGGATCACGTCGTCGAGCTTGGCCCAGACGATGGCCAGGTCGCTGATGGGCGAGTTGGTGATCCAGTATTTGGCGCCGTTCAGCCTGTAGCCGCCGTCGACCTTCATCGCCTTCGTCTTCATCGAGGCGGGGTCGGAGCCGCCGTCGGCCTCGGTCAGGCCGAAGCAGCCGACCAGTTCGCCCGCGGCCATCCGCGGCAGGAAGCGCATCTTCTGCTCTTCCGAGCCGAAGGCGTAGATGGGGTACATGGCCAGGGACGACTGGACCGACATGGCGGAGCGATAGCCGCTGTCGACGGCCTCGATCTCGCGCGCGATCAGGCCATAGGCGACGTGGCTGACCGAGGAGCCGCCATACTGTTCCGGCAGCATGGCCCCGAGGAAGCCCATCTCGCCCAGTTCGCTCATGATGGCGCGGTCGAAGGTCTCGTCGCGGAAGGCCTCGACCACCCGGGGCAGCAGCTTCTCGCGGGCGTAGGCGCGGGCCGCGTCCTGGATCATCCGCTCGTCGTCTGTCAGCCGGCCCGACAGGTCCAGCGGGTCGTCCCAGCGGAAGGTCTTGTGCGAAGCGGGGGCGCCGTCGGCCATGGGGTCGTCTTTCCTGAGCGTGTTCGGAGCCTTGCGCGATCGTGAGCGGAATTGACCGCCGGCCCCCTGTTCTGACGCGCGGTTTAGGCCAGAATGGCGACGACGGGTAGTGGGAGCGCCCGCCGCAAGCTAGACTGTCGCCATGATCCGCACCCTGAACCGTCTGTTCGTCGAACACCCGCGCGAGGTGGAGGAGAGCTATCTCCACCACATGGCGGCCTCGTCGCGATTCGGCTTCCGCCTGCTGAAGCTGGCCGGCTGCGCCTTCATGCATGCGCTGGTGCCGGGGGTTCACAAGGCCACGGTGTCCAAGGCCGTCTGCTGCATGGCCGAGGAGCTGGACGGCAGGGCCCGCGAGGCGCGCGAATGCCGCATGCGCGACGCCGGGGTCTGGGACCCGGGCCTCTGACCCAACCCGTTGTGACCCAGGGGCCTCTTTCCGGCGTTCGCGTCCTCGACCTGTCCCGCGTGCTGGCCGGGCCGTGGGCGACGCAGATGCTGGCCGACCTCGGGGCCGAGGTGATCAAGATCGAGCGGCCCGGCGTCGGCGACGACACCCGTCACTGGGGGCCTCCCTTCACCACGAAGACGGACGGGTCGAAGGGCGACGCGGCCTATTTCCTGTGCGCCAACCGGGGCAAGAAGTCGGTCGAGCTGGACCTGGCGACGCCCGAGGGAGCGGCGGTGATCCGCGAGCTGGCGAAGACCTGCGACGTCGTGGTCGAGAATTTCAAGACGGGCGGGCTGAAGAAGTACGGCCTCGACCATGCGGCCCTGTCGGCGGTCAATCCGAAGCTGGTCTATTGCTCGATCACCGGCTTCGGCCAGGACGGGCCGGACGCCCACCGCGCCGGCTACGACTACATGATCCAGGCCATGGGCGGGCTGATGTCGATCACCGGCCAGCCCGACGGCGCGCCGGGGGCGGAGCCGATGAAGGTGGGCGTGGCGGTCGTGGACCTGTTCACCGGCCTGTACGCCTCCAACGCCATTCTGGCCGCCCTGATGCACGCGCGGGCCACGGGGCAGGGGCAGCATGTCGACATCGCCCTGTTCGACGTCCAGGCGGCCATGCTGGCCAATCAGGCGACCAACTTCTTCGTCTCGGGCAAGGCGCCGACGCGGATGGGCAATGCGCATCCGAACCTGGCCCCGTACCAGCCCTTCCCCTGCACCGACGGCATGGTGGTGATCGCGGTGGGCAACGACGGCCAGTTCCGGGCCCTGTGCGGGGCGCTGGGGGCGGAGGGTATGGGCGCCGACCCCCGCTTCCTGACCAACGCCCTGCGGATCGAGCATCGCGCGGCGATGACGGCCGAGCTGTCGGCCCTGACGGCAGGGCTGACCATGCACGGGCTGATGGCGAAGCTGGAGGCGGCGGGCGTACCCTGCGGGCCGGTCAACACCGTCGATCAGGTGTTCGAGGAGCCGCAGGCCAGGCATCGCGGGCTGGAGGTGACGCAGACGCGGGCGGACCTGTCGGGGCCGGTGCGGACGGTCGCCTCGCCGATCCGGATGTCGGTGACGCCCGTCGCCTATGACCGCGCCCCGCCGGCGCTGGGGGCTGACACCGAGCAGGTTCTGCAGGGTCTGCGGAAAACATGGTCCGGATAGTCCGGATGGTCCGGCGAACCGGTCGACGCGCTGCTGTTCAATTCGATTGTCAAAGACCGACCCGAAGAGTGCGGTCATCGAACCATACGGCTACGTCAAATCTGGACGCAGGCTCTATGAGCCAACCAGAAACCCCAGGCCGATGGCCGCCAAGAGCGCAAGCGGACCGGCCTTGAGAGCGGGTTTCGGATTGACGGGATCGGCGTCCTCGATCCGTTCGGCTCCGCCCCGCAGCCGTTCCAGCAGGGTTCGGGCATCGGCGGCCTGATCGTTCGGCACGGACATGTTCACTCCGCCGAGGGCCTGAAGCACCAGCGGATTGGTCTTCACATGCTCGGCCCCGCCCAGCACGGGATCGTAACCGTCGGCGCGCAGGCGCGACGCCGCGATCTCGGCTTCATAGACATCGGCGAAACGGGCGATCTCGATCATCGTCATGGGTTCTACATGGTGACGAACTGGAAGATCGCTCGTCCAGCCACGACCGCGACGACGACAACGACAATGACGATCAGGGGAGCGAAACCCTCCAGCACTGTCGGAGGCCGGTATCCGGGCGCCGGAAGGATGGCCTCCGCCAGCGCCGCACCCAGTCCGCCGCTCGAGCTATGGGTCGGATCCTCGTCGGCGAACTCGCCCGCCAGGACCCTCTCGAACAGCGCGACGGCTTTCGCCGCCTGCGCGGGCTTCACATACACCCGTGTGGCGGGAACTCCCTGGCGGTGAGGGAAGTAGACGGCCGGAATGCTGGCAGCGACCCCGTGCCGCCTCAGGAATTCCACGGCGAGCTCGGCGGGACCGGGCTCACTGAAACAGGCGATCTCGACGCGGCTCATGACGGCGAGACTGGCACGGCCTCGCGCCGATCCCCAAGCGGGGTTCCTACAGGTCCAGCAGCGCCCGCGCCGGGTCTTCCAGCAGTTCCTTGACGCGGACGAGGAAGGTCACCGCCTCCTTGCCGTCGACGATGCGGTGATCGTAGCTGAGGGCCAGGTACATCATCGGGCGGATCAGAACCTCGCCGTTCACCGCCATGGGGCGCTGGACGATGTTGTGCATGCCCAGGATGCCCGACTGCGGCGCGTTCAGGATCGGCGTCGACATCAGCGAGCCGTAGGTGCCGCCGTTGGTGATGGTGAAGGTGCCGCCCTGCAGCTGATCCAGGGTCAGGTCGCCGTCGCGCGCCGCCTTGCCGAGGGCCGCGATGCCCTTCTCGATGCCCGCCAGCGACAGGGTGTCGGCGTCGCGCAGGACCGGGACGACCAGGCCCTTGTCGGTGCCGACGGCGACGCCGATGTCGTAGTGGTTCTTGTAGATGATGTCCGTGCCGTCGATCTCGGCGTTGACGGCCGGGATCTCCTTCAGGGCCGCGACGATCGCCTTGGTGAAGAAGGACATGAAGCCCAGCTTCACGCCGTGGCGCTTCTCGAACACTTCCTTGTACTGCGCGCGCAGGGCCATGACGTTGGTCATGTCCACTTCGTTGAAGGTGGTCAGCTGGGCGGCGGTGTTCTGCGATTCCTTCAGGCGGCGCGCGATGGTCTGGCGCAGGCGGGTCATCTTGACCCGCTCCTCGCGCGGCTGGTCGGCGCGCGGGGCGGCCGGAGCGGCGGCCGGGGCCGCGGCGGCCGGAGCCGGGGCGGCGGCGCCGATGGCGGCGACGGCGTCAGCCTTGGTGATGTTGCCCTTGGGCCCGGTGGCGGCCAGCGCCTTCGGGTCGAGGTTGTTCTCGGTCACCACGCGCTGGACGGCGGGCGACAGATGGGGGTCGTCGGACCTGATCTGGGCCGAACCGGCGTTGGCCGAACCGCCCGAAGCAGGCGCGGCGGCGGGCGCAGCGGCCGGGGCGGCGCCCGAGGCGGCGATGCTGCCGATCTGCTGGCCGGGGGTCACGGTCGAGCCGGCCTCGGCGAGGATGGTCAGGACGCCGGCGGCGGGGGCGGAGACTTCGACGGCGACCTTGTCGGTCTCGATCTCGACCAGCATCTCGTCCTTGGCGACGGTGTCGCCCGACTCCTTCAACCAGGTTCCCATCGAGCCCTCGGCGACGCTTTCGCCCATGGTCGGGGTCATGATCGGCACGGCGCCGCCCGAGGCGGCGGCGGGGGCCGGGGCAGCGGCGGCAGGCGCGGGTTCAGCGGCCGGGGCCGGGGCGGCCGCGGCGGGCGCGGCCTTGGCTTCAGCCTTGGGAGCCTCGGCGGCCGGCGCGGCGGCGGCGCCTTCGGTGACCACGCCGAGGACGGCGCCGGGGGTCACGGTCTCGCCGTCGGGGGCCTTGATCTCGGACAGGACGCCGTCGGCGGGCGAGACGACCTCCAGCGAAACCTTGTCGGTTTCCAGCTCGACAAGGACCTCGTCCTTCTTCACGGCGTCGCCGGCCTTCTTCGTCCACTTGCCGATCGTGGCTTCGGTGACGGATTCGCCGAGGGCGGGGGTCAGGATGTCGGCCATGTCGGTCAGGCTTTCGTTTTGGTCGTTGCTTGTCTTGTCATCCCGGAGACGGCGGGGCCGTTCTCCGGATCAGGCGAAGGCGTCGGTCAGGAAGGCGTCGAGTTCTTTCAGGTGCCGGCTCATCAGGCCCGCGGCCGTGGAAGCCGAAGCCGGGCGGCCGACGTAGCGGGCGCGCTTCGACTTCACGTTCAGCTTCTCGAGCGTCAGCTCCAGCCACGGATCGACGAAGGTCCAGCCGCCCATGTTCTTGGGCTCTTCCTGGCACCAGACCAGTTCGGCGTTGGGGAAGCGGCCGAGTTCGGTCATCAGCGACTTCATCGGCCACGGATAGAACTGCTCGAGGCGCATCAGATAGACGTCGTCGCCGCCCTTGCCCTCGGCCACGTTCTTCTCGCGGCGGTCCAGCAGGTCGTAATAGACCTTGCCCGAGCACAGGACGACGCGGCGGATGTCCTTGTCGGCCTTGATCGTGATCCCGGAGACTTCGGGCCGCGTCTGGGCGTCGTCGTGCAGGACGCGGTGGAAGCTCGAGCCCTCGGCCATGTCGGCGATCGTCGAGACCGCCTTCTTGTGCCGCAGCAGGCTCTTGGGCGTCATGATGATCAGCGGCTTGCGGAACGGCCGGTGCATCTGGCGGCGCAGGATGTGGAAATAGTTGGCCGGGGTGGTGCAGTTGGCGACCTGGATGTTGTCCTCGGCGCACTGCTGCAGGAAGCGTTCGAGACGGGCCGAGGAGTGTTCCGGCCCCTGACCCTCGTAGCCGTGCGGCAGCAGCATGGTCAGGCCGCACATGCGCAGCCATTTGCGCTCGCCCGAGGTGATGAACTGGTCGATCACGACCTGGGCGCCGTTCACGAAGTCGCCGAACTGGGCCTCCCACATGACCAGCGTATTGGGATCGGTCAGGGCGTAGCCGTATTCGAAGCCCAGCACGGCCTCTTCCGACAGGGCCGAATCGATGACCTCGAACTCGGCCTGGCCTTCGCGCAGGTGGTTCAGGGGGACGTAGCGTTCCTCGGTCGTCTGGTCGACGATGCCGGAGTGGCGCTGGGAGAAGGTGCCGCGCACCGAATCCTGGCCCGAGAGGCGGACGGGGAAGCCCTCGTCCAGCAGCGAGCCGAAGGCCAGGCTCTCGGCCGTGGCCCAGTCGATGTTCTGGCCGGTGGTGATCATTTCCCGGCGGCCGTCGATGACGCGCTTCAGCGTCTTGTGCATGTCGACGTCGTTGGGGATCTGGGTCAGGCGGTGGCCCAGGTCGGCCAGCTTGGCGGCGGGCACGGAGGTCTCGCCGCGGCGCTCGTCGCCCTCGGGCAGGCCGATGCCCTGCCACTGGCCGTCCATCCAGTCGGCCTTCTTGGCCTCGAAGGCCTTGCCGGCGTCGAACTCGGCGTCGAGGAAGGCCTCGAAGCGGGCGACCTCGGCGTCGACGTCGGCCTGGGTGACGACGCCCTCCTTGATGAGGCGCTCGGCGTAGATCTCGCGCGTCGACGGCAGGGCGCGGATCTTCGAATACATCAGCGGCTGGGTGAAGGTCGGATCGTCGCCTTCGTTGTGGCCGAAGCGGCGGTAGCAGAACATGTCCACCACCACGTCCTTGTGGAATTTCTGGCGGAACTCGGTGGCCACCTTGGCGGCGAAGACCACGGCTTCCGGATCGTCGCCGTTGACGTGGAAGATCGGCGCCTGGACCATCAGGGCGACGTCCGACGGGTAGGGCGAGCTGCGCGAGTTGCGCGGGCTGGTGGTGAAGCCGATCTGGTTGTTGACGACGAAATGCATCGTCCCGCCGGTGCGGTAGCCCTTCAGACCCATCAGGGCGAAGCATTCGGCGACCACCCCCTGGCCGGCGAAGGCGGCGTCGCCGTGGATCAGCAGGGGCATGACCTTGGCGCGGTCCAGCGCCAGTTGGTCGTCGGCTGCGTCGCCGCTGTCCCGGGCCTCGCGGAGATCGAAGGCCTGTTTCGCGCGCGCCTTGCCCAGCACCACCGGGTTGACGATCTCGAGGTGGGACGGGTTGGCGGTCAGGGACAGGTGGACGGTGTTGCCGTCGAACTCGCGGTCCGAGCTGGCGCCCATGTGGTATTTGACGTCGCCCGAACCCTCGATGTCCGAGGGCACGGTCGAGCCGCCCTGGAACTCGTGGAAGATGGCGCGATAGGGCTTGCCCATCACGGCCGCGAGGGTGTTCAGGCGGCCGCGGTGGGCCATGCCGAAGACGACCTCGTCGACGCCCAGCTGACCGCCGCGCTTGATGACCTGCTCCAGCGCCGGGACCATGGCCTCGCCGCCGTCCAGGCCGAACCGCTTGGTGCCGGGGAAGCGCTTGTGCAGGAAGCGTTCGAAGCCCTCGGCCTCGATCAGCTTGTTCAGGATGGCCAGCTTGCCTTCCTTCGTGAAGGCGTTCTGCTCGAACTTGTCCGGGCCCTCGAAGCGCGCCTGCAGCCAGGATTTCTCCTCCGGCTCGGCGATGTGCATGAACTGGATGCCGATGTTGCCGCAGTAGGTGCGGCGCAGGATGGCGATCACCTCGCGGATGCTGCCGGTCTGCAGGCCCAGGACGCCGTCCAGATAGATGGGGCGGTCCAGATCGGCCTCGGTGAAGCCGTAGAATTCGGGGGTCAGCTCGGGGTTGTTGGTCGCCTGCTCGATGCCCAGCGGGTCCAGCGTCGCCTGCAGGTGGCCGCGCACGCGGTAGCTGCGAATCAGCATCAGGGCGCGGATGGAATCATGGGCGGCGGCGCGGATCGCCTCGGCCGAGACGGCGGGCGCGGCGGCGGCGGCCGGGGCAGGGGCCGGCGCGGCGCCGGGCTTTTTCGGATCGGGCTTCGGCGCGGGCCAGCGGCCGTCGAAGACGCCGGTGGCCTCGGTCGGCTCGTCGGCGCCCGAACGGCCCCAGGATCCGGCGGCGGCCGAGGCGCGCACGCTTTCGGCGTTGTCCCGCAGCTGGTCGAAGAAGGCGCGCCACTCGGCCGAGACGGACGCCGGATCGGCGGCCCATTTCTCGTGCAGGTCCTCGATGAACGAGGCGTTCGAGCCATACAGGAAGCTGGTCTCGGCAAAGACCTGGTTCAGCCGTCCGGCGTCGTCAGCCATCGTATCGTCACGTCCCTTGCAGCGGTGCGCGCACGCCTGCGCGCAACCGGCGCCGCTGATATAGGCGCTGTTTCCTGATCGGTCATGACCGAATGGGGGCGAAAGGGTCGAAAATCGCCCAATTCGGGTGAAATTCGTACATTCATTGTCCCGCTACCGGGACACGAATTCAGCCCTTGAGGACTTCCACCAGCGTCGTTCCGAGACGCGCGGGCGAGGGCGAGACGCGGATGCCCGCCGCCTCCATGGCCGCGATCTTGGATTCGGCGTCGCCCTTGCCGCCCGAGACGACGGCCCCGGCGTGGCCCATGGTGCGGCCCTTGGGGGCGGTGCGGCCGGCGATGAAGCCGACCATGGGCTTCTTGCGGCCCTTCTTCGCCTCGTCGATCAGGAACTGGGCGGCGTCTTCCTCGGCGCCGCCGCCGATCTCGCCGATCATGACGATGGACTGCGTCTCGTCGTCGGCGAGGAAGAGCTCCAGCACGTCGATGAATTCGGTGCCCTTGACCGGATCGCCGCCGATGCCGACGGCCGTGGTCTGGCCCAGGCCTTCGTTCGTCGTCTGGAACACCGCCTCATAGGTCAGGGTGCCCGACCGCGAGACGATGCCGACATTGCCCTTCTTGAAGATGGAGCCGGGCATGATGCCGATCTTGCACTCGTCCGGCGTCAGGATGCCGGGGCAGTTGGGGCCCAGCAGGCGCGACTTCGAATCCTCGAGGCGGCGCTTGACCCGCACCATGTCCAGCACCGGGATGCCCTCGGTGATGCAGGTGATGAAGGGGATTTCGGCCTCGATGGCCTCGATGATGGCGTCGGCGGCGCCCGCCGGCGGGACGTAGATGACCGAGGCGTCGGCGCCGGTCGCGTCGCGGGCTTCAGCCACCGAGGCGTAGATCGGCAGGGTCTCGCCGCCCGAGCCGGTCCAGGTCTGGCCGCCCTTGGTCGGGTGGACGCCGCCGACCATCTTGGTGCCGTGATAGGCCAGCGCCTGCTCGGTGTGGAAGCCGCCGGTCTTGCCGGTCAGGCCCTGGACGATGATCTTGGTGTTGCGGTCGACGAGGATGGACATTTCAGGGGTATCCAGGGAGGCGAAAAGGGGTGGCGCGCGCGACGGTCAGTCGAGGCGGGGCAGGAAATAGATCAGGGTCGAGCCGGGACCCGAGCGGTCCAGACCCAGCATGCGCATCTGGCCGGTCCCGGCCATGGAGATGAACTGGCGGTCGCCGAGGCTGCGCGTCGGCGCGCGGCCCGCCGGCGTCTGCAGCCAGGCATAGGCTTCCATGCCGGCGCCGCGAACCGGGGCGAAGCCCATGGTTTCCCGCAGCCGGGCGTCGAGAGCCCGATGATCGGTCGGCCGGGCGCTGACGCCGCAGAACTCCAGGACCAGGGTTTCGCCTTCGACCCGGCGGGTCATCTTGCCGGTCATGACGAAGCTGATGTCCGTGGCGTTGCTGCGCATGAAGCCCGTGCTTTCCGAGCTGTTGCGCAGATGCGGGATCATGCTGGCGGGCACGGGAGAGAAGCCGGCCTCGGCCGCCAGGACGGCGGCGCGGGCCCGGTCGCCCTGGGCGGCGATGCAGACGGTGTTGACGGTTTCGATCAGGTCGATGGGGGCCGGCGCTTCGGCGTTCTGCGAGACCGCGGCCGGAGCCGTCAGCAGCGCGGCGCCGATGAGCAAGCCTGCCGTGACGCGTGTCGCGGTCATTCGGACACCGTGACGATCTGGCGGGACAGGGAGATGACTGCGCGCGGATCGCTGGCCGCGCCCGTACCGTAAGTCAGGGTCAGTCCGGCCATTGTTGACCAGACCTGAAGTCGTCCGGGCGAAGGGAGGTCAGTGGCGGACTCACCCTCGAGACCGAGCTCCGCGGCCAGGGCCGCGACCTCGGCCGGAAGCGTCAGCGGAGCCCGGTCGACCGACACCGCACACATCGCGCCCACCTCGGCGTCGTTGTCCGTGCCCTGCGTCAGCATGATCAGCACGCCGTCGGTGCGAAAAGCGACGCTCCAGCTCGGCGGTCCCGAGCGCCGGGTCATGGGCGTCGCCCGCCAACGCCGGCTACGGCCCAACTGCTCGAAGGCGGCGCGGTTCATTCCGGTGTCGATGCAGGCGTCGCGCAACAGCTGGATCGCTCCGGAGCCTTGCGGCGCCGGGGCGGGAGCTTCCGCGGCGGTCAGGGCGACCGCCATGGCGAACGCCGGGATCATCAGCCGACCGCGGCCACGATCTTCTGGGCGGCGTCGTCGAGGTCGTCGGCGCTGGTGATGGCCAGACCCGACTCGTTCAGGATCTTCTTGCCCAGCTCGACATTGGTGCCTTCCAGACGGACGACCAGCGGCACCTTCAGGCCCACTTCCTTCACCGCGGCGACCACGCCCTCGGCGATGACGTCGCACTTCATGATGCCGCCGAAGATGTTGACCAGGATGCCCTGGACGTTCGGGTCGGCGGTGATGATCTTGAAGGCCGCCGCGACCTTCTCCTTGCCGGCGCCGCCGCCGACGTCGCAGAAGTTGGCGGGCTCGGCGCCGTACAGCTTGATGATGTCCATGGTCGCCATGGCCAGGCCGGCGCCGTTGACCATGCAGCCGATGTTGCCGTCCAGCGAGATGTAGGCGAGGTCCCATTTGGAAGCCTCGATCTCCTTGGCGTCTTCCTCGGTCTCGTCGCGCAGCGCCTTGATGTCCTCGTGGCGGAACAGGGCGTTGCCGTCGAAGCTGACCTTGGCGTCCAGCACCCGCAGACGGCCGTCGGTCATGACGATCAGCGGATTGACCTCCAGCATGGCCATGTCGGTGTCGACGAAGGCCTTGTAGAGGATCGGGAACAGGGTCTTGCCGTCCTCGGCGGCCGCGCCGTCCAGCTTGAAGGCGGCGTTGATCTTCGCCACGTCGGCGGCGGTGACGCCGGTCGCGGGGTCGATGACGATGGTCTGGATCTTCTCGGGCGTGTCATGGGCGACGGCCTCGATGTCCATGCCGCCCTCGGTCGAGACGACGAAGGCGATGCGGCCGTACTGACGGTCGACCAGCAGCGAGCAGTACAGTTCGCGGTCGATGTCGGCGCCGTCCTCGATGTACAGGCGGTTGACCTGTTTGCCGGCGTCGCCGGTCTGGGCGGTCACCAGGGTATTGCCCAGCATTTCCTTCGCATTGGCCACGACCTCCTCGATCGAGCGGGCCAGGCGCACGCCGCCCTTGGCGTCGGGACCCAGTTCCTTGAACCTGCCCTTGCCGCGGCCGCCGGCGTGGATCTGCGACTTCACCACATAGAGCGGGCCGGGCAGCTGGCGGGCGGCGGCCTCGGCCTGATCGGCCGAGGTGATCGCCACGCCCTCGGCGACCGGCGCGCCAAAGCCCTTCAGGACCTGCTTGGCCTGGTATTCGTGAATGTTCATGGGAGGAGCCGCCGCAACGCTGGGGAAGAGTTGCGGCGCTTATAGGGGCTGCGCCTTCGCAGGCGCAACCACGCCGCTCCACTTCATGAAGGTCCGGTGGCGCGAGTGATCGGAATCACCGCCTCCGGCCCGTCGGCAACTGGTCGGAATCGTCCCGAACTGGTCGGACGTGAAGATTCAGTCCACCCAGTCCTTCTTCAGCGTCCGCGAGGCCATGATCAGCAGCGCCGAGGCCAGCAGATAGAAGCCCATGCCGGTGTAGATCGCCCAGCGCAGGCTCTCGTCCCCGAAGCGCGGGGCCAGCAGGTCGCTCATCCAGCCGAAATAGTAGAAGCCGACCGCGATGCCGAGCAGGTTGTTCAGCAGCAGGAACAGGGCCGAGGCCGTGGTCCGCATCGGCGCGGGCACTAGGTGCTGCACCGCCGCCGTGATCGGCCCCAGCCACACCAGGTTCAGCCCCGTCGGGATCAGGAAGATCAGGAAGGCCATGGTCAGGGCCGCCGCGCTGTTGCCGCCGCCGCCAGGCAGGACCTGCTCGATCACCCAGCCCGAGTTCATGGCCAGGATGAAGCAGGGGGCCGAGATCAGGAAGGCGATGGCCGGCACCAGCGGATAGGCGCCCTTGGACCGCTTGCCCAGCTTGTCGGCGACCATGCCGCCCAGCCAGATGCCGGCGATGCCGCCCACCAGGGCGATGCCGGAATAGTACCAGCTGACCTGGGTCAGGGTCAGGCCGAAGCTTCGCATGAAGAACAGCGGCAGCCACCCGGCCACGCCATAGCCGCACACCGACGAGGAGGCGGCGCCGAGGGCCAGCAGCCAGAAGCTCTTCTTCTTCATCACCACCGAGGCGGTGGATCGCGCGATTAAGACAGACAGGCCGATCACCGCCAGCAGGCCGGCGGCGAAGATCCAGACCCCCGCCTGTCCGGCGAGACCGGCGCCGAGACCCAGTTTGACCGCCCAGGCCGCGCAGGCGCCGGCGACGACGAACAGGGCCAGGGCGACGTTCAGCCCGACCTTGCGCGAGGCGGCCGGGCCGGCGGCGGCGGCGGCGATCGCCTCATGGGCCGCGGCGCTTTCCATCCCGCCGCGCTTCGGATCCTTGACCGTCAGCCGCAGCACCGGCGCCAGCAGCAGGCCCAGCAGGCCCACGGTGATGAAGGCCGTCTGCCAGCCGAATTTCGCCGCCAGAAGCCCGCCCACCAGCGTCCCCGCCGCCGTGCCCAGCGGAATGCCGAAGGCGTAGGCCGCCAGCGCCCGGGCCCGCTGCTCGGGCGGGAAATAGTCGGCCACCAGCGAATAGGACGGCGCCACGCCGCCCGCCTCGCCCACGCCCACGCCCATGCGGCACAGGAACAGCTGGGTGAACGATCCGGCCATGCCGCACAGGGCGGTGAAGCCGCTCCAGACGGTCAGGGCGGCGGTCATGATCCAGACGCGGCTGAACCGGTCGGCCAGCCAGGCGATGGGGATGGCCAGGGTCGAATAGACCGAGGCGAAGGCGATGCCGCCCAGCAGGCCGAACTGCTGGTCGCTGAGCTGGAAGTGGGCCTTCAGGGGCGCGGCCAGGATGCCGATGATCTGCCGGTCCAGGAAGTTCAGCATGTAGACCAGGATCAGGATGGCCAGCACATAGTAGCGATAGCCGGGCCGGATCGAGGTCTCGGCGGCGTCCGTGGTCGTCATGATGTTTCCCCGACGGTCTTCTTGTTGGCTGGGACGGTAGCGGCGCTTTTGGACAGCGCCAAAGAAAAAGGGCGGCGGCTCAGGAGAACCGCCGCCCGTGATCACATGCGATCAGGCTTCAGGAGTCGCTTCGATCAGAACTTCACGCCCACCGAGAAGGTGTAGGTGCGCGGCGCGCCGTAGAAGGCGATGATCGAGTTGCCGGTGATGGCGCCCGGGAAGTTGTAGCCGCCCGTCTTGTAGCGCTCGTCGCTCAGGTTCTTGCCGTTCAGGGCCACAGTCCAGCGGTCGCTGGCCGAGGTCCAGACCGCAGCGGCGTCGTACATCCAGTAGGCTTCCTGATCGAGCAGGGGAGCCGGCGTCTCGAACTGCTGATAGTCGCCGCGATAGGCCGCCGACGGCGTGAAGTTCAGGTGCGAACCGTCCGAGAAGTTGTGGGTGTAGGTGAAGCCGATGGAACCCGTCCATTCGGGCGTGTTCTGGAAGTCGCGCTGGCTCGACACGTCCACGAAGCAGCCGACCAGGGTCGGGCAGGCCGTGTTCAGCGGGCCGGTCGGGATGTAGGCCAGGAACTCGTCGAACTGGGCGTCGATGTAGCTCAGCATGCCGTTGACGACGAAGTTGTCGGTCAGACGCAGCTGGCCTTCGAACTCCCAGCCGCGGATCGAGGACTGACCCACGTTGTCGACCACCGAGGCGACGGTGGCGCCCGACGGATACTGGGTCGTGATCTGCTGGTCTTCATAGGCCGAGTCGAACACGGCGGTGGCGAAGGTGAAGTTGTCGAACAGGCGGCCTTTCAGGCCCAGTTCGATGGTCTCGACCGTCTCGGGCTCATAGCCGTTGACCGTGTTCGGATACAGGACCGCGTCGCCGCGCATGTCGAAGCCGCCCGACTTGAAGCCGCGGCCCCACGAGGCGTAGGCGGTCATGTCCGGGGTGAACTCGTAGGAGACGCTGACGCGCGGGGTGAACTCCTCGAACTCCTTGGTGTCCGTGTAGTTGGTGCGCGGGGCGCCCAGCGGCACGGCGGCCGCGTTGCCGAAGTGCGGGCTGCGGATGCCCAGATACTGTTGACGGAAGACGGTGCCCGTCTTTTCGTCGTGGGTGAAGCGACCGCCGACCGAGAACGACAGCTGGTCGGTCAGGTCGTAGGAGAAGTCGCCGAAGGCCGACCAGCTCTTGGTGTCGACGCTGCCCGAGGTCAGGGTGGTCAGGTTGGCCAGGCCGACGACGGTGTCGAACGCGCCCGAAGCCGTGGCGTCCAGGAAGAACAGGCCGGCCACGCCGGACCAGCGGTCGCCTTCGAACAGGGCCTGGAATTCCTGGCTGAACTGGTCGTCGTCATACTCGGCCGGGATGTCCAGGATCGGAGCGGGCTGGCCGTCGAAGTCGATGTTGCCGCGCGTGAAACCGTCGCGATAGGCGGTGATCGACTTGAGGGTCAGCCAGTCGTTGGCTTCCCACTCGCCGGTCAGCGAGATGCCGCGCGTTTCGACCTCATTCTTGTCGCCGGCGCCGGCGTTGGTGTCGTAGACGCCGGCCGGGATCGGGGCGAACTCGCGGTGACCGTGGCGGGCGTTCGAACCGTCGTTCACATAGTCGGCGGCCAGGCGGAAGAACAGGCTGTCGTCCGGGGTCCATTCCGCGCTGACGCGGGCGGCGAGGACGTCCTTGTTGTAGTGTTCGGTGTTGGTGTTGAGGTTCTTGCCGTAGCCGTCACGCAGATAGCGGGCGACCGTGGCGGAGATGCCGAAATTCTCGGTGATCGGGCCCGAGATGCTGCCGATGGCGTCGAACTGGTCGTAGCTGCCGTAGGAGCCGCGCATGGAGATCAGCGGCTCGTCGCCGATGCGGCGCGTCACATATTTGATGGCGCCGCCGATGGTGTTGCGGCCGTACAGCGTGCCTTGCGGGCCGCGCAGCACCTCGATGCGCTGGACGTCGAAGACGTCCAGAACGGCGGCCTGCGGACGGGCCAGGTAGACGTCGTCGACGTACAGGCCCACGCCCGGGTCGAAGCCCCACAGCGGATCCTGCTGGCCGACGCCGCGGATGAAGGAGATCAGGGTCGAGTTCGAGCCGCGCGCCGAGTTCAGCGTCAGGCTGGGCGTCGAACGGGCCAGTTCGGTGATGTCGGCGGTGCCGCGGTTTTCCAGCGTTTCGGCGCTGACGGCGGTGACCGCGACCGGCACGTCCTGCAGGACTTCGGCGCGGCGGCGGGCGGTGACGATGACGTCGTCGACTGCGGTTGCCCCGTCTTGCGGAACGGCGTCCTGGGCCATGGCGAAGGTGGAGAGCGCGCTCCAGGCGGCCCCGGCCAGCAAGGCCGTCTTGATATAGCGGTTCATGGGTACCCCAATCCTGTGATTTCCAGCCGGAGACGCTTTTATTCAGCGTTCAATGATTTTCGGGGAACGTAACCGTTTTCCGGGGTCTGTCAAACGGCGCAGCTTACCCGGCGTCAGCGGCGGCCCGACCTGTGGCGCCGTTGCACAGGCGGGTGAATGAGGCCTAGCTTTGCGGCATGACCAAGCTCGATGCGCCGACCGCCAGACGCGGACGCCCCCCGAAGGCCAAGGCCGCCGGTTCGGCCGACACGCGCGACCTGATCCTGGACGCGGCCGAGGACCTGTTCTCCAAGCACGGCTTCTATGGCGTGACGATCCGCGAGGTGGCGCGCGAGGCCGGGGTCGATACGGCCCTGGTCCACTATTATTTCGGGGCCAAGCGGGGGCTGTTCGACGCGGTCTTCCTGCGCCGGGCCGAGGTCTGGAACAACGAGCGGGTCGACGCCATCAACCGCTATGCGCGCGACGCCGGCGAGGGCGGCATGACGCTGGAGGGCCTGCTGGAAGCCTTCCTGCGGCCGCCGTTCCAGTGGTCGCTCAAGGGCGGACCGGGGTGGAAACACTACTCCGCCCTGGTGGCCCAGACCAACGCCAACCCGACCTTCGGCGGCGAGACCATGGCCCGCTACTTCGACCCGGCGATCCGCCGGCTGATCGAGCTGGTCAAGGTGATCATGCCCGAGGCGCGCGAGGTGGACCTGTACTGGGCCTATCACAATCTGTCGGGGGCCCTGACCCTGACCCTGGGCGAGACCGGGCGGCTGGACCGGCTGTCGGGCGGCCTGTGCCGGTCGGGCGACCTGGAAAGCGCCTGCGACTACATGGTGCGGTTCGCGGCGGCCGGTTTCCGGGCGGTGTGTCTGCCGGCTGCGGATCCGGCATGAGCGTGACCGAGACACGTCCGGACGTGGTGCGCATCTCCATCGATCGCGGGCTGCTGCGCGGCCTGGGCGTGGCGCTGGCCGCGGGCGTGGTGCTGGCGCTGACGGGGGCGTTCGGCATGGACGGGACGTCGTTGCAGTTCCGGCTGGGCTACTGGCTGCCGGTGATGCTGGGCGGAGCCCTGTGGGGCCATCTGTGCTCACGGCTGATCGAGCGCCATTTGGACACGGACCGGCGGCCGTGGCTGGCGGTCGCGGCGCTGACCGCGGTCATCTCGGGCCCGCTGGCGATCATGGTCTGGGTCGTCACGGGCCTGTTCTTCGATGACGACCGGTCGGTGACCCTGGAGCGGCTGCCCGATTTCCTGGGACCCGTGCTGATCGTGACCGGGGCGCTGAGCGCGCTGAACGTCTTTCTGGGACGGACCCCGGTGCAGACCCATGCGGCCGCGGCGGGGGCGAAGCCCGCGCGCTTCCTCGACCGGCTGCCGCTCAAGCTGAGGGGCTCGGCCATACGGGCGGTCCAGTCCGAGGACCACTATCTGCGCATCCACACCGACCGCGGCTCGGACCTGATCCTGATGCGGCTGTCCGACGCCCTGGCCGAACTGGAGGGGCTGGAGGGGGCGCAGACGCACCGCAGCTGGTGGGTGGCGAAGGACGCCGTCCGGGGCGTGAGTCGGGGCGACGGCCGGGCGACCCTGACGCTGGAAGGCGGACTGGAGGCGCCGGTGAGCCGCCGTTACGCCAGGGCCCTGCGCGAAGCCGGCTGGTACTAGCGCCGTCAACCCGCCCAGATCCCGTGGAAACCCGCGGGCAGGGCCACGTCGGCGCGCCAGGTGGCGACCGGACCGTCGGCGACGCGGGCGGCGTCGAAGGCGTGCAGCTCGGTGACCCCCTCGCGCAGGTTGATCGAGGGAGCGACCAGCCAGGCGTCGCTTTCATCCGGCCCCCGGGGCACGAACACGGCCTCCTCCACGATCTGGGTGTCGCCGAAGTTGAAATAGTCCGAGCGGCCGCTGTTCCAGTCCCAGGTCGCCAGACCGGTGGGCAGGGGGCGGTCGGGACGTTCGCCGGCGACATGGACGGTCAGGCGACGGGGCAGGCCGGCGCGGCGCGGGTCGCTTTTCGGGAACTCGGCGGTGACGCCGCTGGTCGCCAGTTCGGCGCGGCCGTCGGCGTGGAGGGTGACCAGCTTCAGCACCGCGTGCTCGCCGGGCACGGTTCCGCGCTGCTCGACCAGCACCCGGGCGCCGTCGATGGCGAAGGCCACGTCCTTGCCGGCCGCGACGTCGAAGCGGATCGTGCCTGACGCGTCCTCCCAGGCGTCGCCGAGGTGGAAGTAGCTGAAGGCCGGCAGGTCGAAGATGCGGCGGCGCGACAGGTCGGCCTTGTCGACGACCATGATCTGCGTCCCCAGCTCGGGCTTCCAGGCGAACTGGCTGGCGTAGGGCATGCCGCGGTGGTCGAAGACCCAGGGCTGCAGCACCAGGATCAGGTGGCGGGCCGTGGCGGTGAAGTCGTGCATGAAGCTGGCCCGGGGCAGGTCGATGAGCTGGGCCGTATTCAGGCTGCGGTCGGCGTTCAGGCGCCAGACGATGGCCTTGTCGCCGTTCAGGCCGATGTTCCAGATGGTGCCGTCGGGGTCGTAGCGGGGGTGGGCCTGGAAGGGCATGCCCTTCAGGTCGTCACGCAGGGTGACGAACCGCTTCGTGGACAGATCCGCCGCCGACATGGCCATGGGCGAGCCGCCTTCCCACAGGGCCCAGACCTCCTCGCCGGCCAGCATGACGGCCGTATTGGCGGCGTTGACGTCGTCATTGGAACCCACCCGGGCGCGGGCGTCCCCGGCGGTGCCGAAGCCGGGCGTGACCACGGCTCCGATCTCGCTCTCCCAGCGGCGCTTGGGCGTATCGGCGAAGCGGGCGTCGAGGGTGACCTGGCCGTCGTTGATGCGGAAGGCGCGCATCATCCCGTCGCCGTCGAACCAGTGGGTGGCGCTGCCGCCGGGGCGGCGGAATTTGGCCGGGCCGTTTCGGAACAGGGTTCCCGTCAGGCCCGCCGGGGCGCGGCCATGGACGAGGCGCATGGCCCGGGGCGCGATGTCTGCCTCGACGTCGGCGGTGGCCAGGGCCCAGTCGGCGGTCGCCTGCATGGCGGCCATGGCGCGGACGGTTTCCGGCGTCACGACGGCGGCGGACAGGGCGGCTGCGCCCATCAGGAAGTTGCGGCGGGAGGCGTGCATCGGATGTCTCCGGATCAGCGCAGGGTGATTGTCTGGGCGGTCTCGCCCGAGACCGTGAAACGGGCGGCGGACCAGCGGGCGGGACCCATGTTGCCGACGGCGTTGTTGGAGAAGGCGTAGGGCTCGATGGGAATGCCGAAGGGGTTGGTGTTCATCTCCCCGTCGCCGTTGACGTCGTGAAAGGACTTCACCGCGTAGTCGCCGGCGGGCAGGTTTTCGAAGCGGGCGACCACGGGACCGTCGGCGGGGACGACGGCCTGGGCGACGGCCCGGCCCCCTCCGTATGCGGCCTCGGAGTCATAGAGGGCGACCATGACCGAGCCGGTCGAGGCGCCGGTCTCGAAGGTGACGACGACGCTGGACCCGGCGGGGCCGGTCTGGGTCAGGAGCAGCAGGGCGGCGGCGAAAGCGATCATCGCGAGGTCCTTCAAACGGGGCCCGACGACCGGGCCGTTTCGATGGACCGACCCTGGGGCGGGCCAGGCGGCCTCGCCACCGGGATTGCGGCTTCGGGCGGCGTGCGTTCGCGAACGGCGGCGGGTGTTCGTTCACGAAGCGCGGGCGCCCACGCGGCTCAGACCTTGTCGAGCGCCCCCCATCCGAAATGGAGCAGAGGCTGCATGTCGCCGATGAAGCCGGCGATGGTTTCGGGCAGGTCCCGGCTGGCGATCTCGGCCCCGGTCAGGGGGCGGCGGGCGTACCATTGGGTGCGTTTCAGGGCCCCTTCCAGCGGGCCGCCGGCGTGGTCCTCATAGCCCTTGGGCATGCGTTTGACGGCCAGGCCGGGGGCGAGGCGCAGGCCCTTGCCCGTCAGGTGTTTCTCGATCGCCAGCCAGGCGTCGGGATCGGCGACGATGGCGCGGCGGACCCGCTCGCTGTTCCTGCGGTCGTAGAGGTAGAAGCCGGCCGAGACGAAGGGCCCGCGGCCGTGGGCGTCCTCGAGGTCGGGGATGGCGGCCGGCGCCGTTTCCGGCCCGGCGCCCGACAGCCGCGCGGCGGGATGGGTCGAGGGATCCAGCGGATCGATGGAGTCATAGTCGAAGCTGTCGGCGGTTACCCGCGACCCGCCCTCGGGCTCGATATGGATATAGGCCATGCCGGGCGACATCTTCAGCCCGTCGCGGGTCAGGACGGCCGACAGGTGGGTCTTGTACGGCGACTTGTTCTTCGAGAAGCGGACGTCGCGGTGGATGCGGAACTGGCTTTTGTTCGGGTCCCCGCCCAGCGGCAGGCCGCGCGCGGCGCAGGTGGTCGAGGCGTCGGCGATCAGGGCGCCCAGGGCCGGCTTCAGCACCTCGTCATAGACGGCGCGGTTGGCGATGAACCAGTCGCGCTCGTTGCGGGCGGCGAGGTTCGACAGGAAGGCCAGGTCGGCGGGGGCGAAGCCGGGGAAGGCGGCGGGCAGGGCGTCAGGCATGGGCCGCACCCTGACCGGTCGCGGCGGCGCGGCGCAAGCCCCGGCGGCGGTCAATGCGGCCTCGGCGCGAAACGCCGTCCGGATGGTCCGGATGGTCCGGATCGGCGGCCTCGACGGGCGGACGCGAGGCCGTCGCGGCGGGGGTCCGGGGACGGTTTTGGCGGTCCTGGCCGTGTCGGCGCAGAACACGGTCCGGATGGTCCGGATGGTCCGGATCAACCGCTGTACTTCCTGATGAAGGCGGCGTTCGTCGCGGCCCGCTCACGCAACGCCCGCACCGACTCCGCCTGGACTTCCTCGGCGTACAGACCGGCATGCACACGGCGCCAGCGCAGCGCCTCGGGCGCGTCGCCGCGCAGGATGGCGCGCATCATCCGCCGGCGGACGAGGCCGCACACGGACGGGAGGCCGAGCCGGTCCACATCCCCGCCGACGCTGTCCGACAGGGCCGCGCCCTCGTCGTCGGGGTCCAGCCGGGCGGGCGGCGGCCACGGCTGGTCGGCCCGCCGCCAGCCCTCCCTGGCCGCCCGGTCGCGCAGGGTGCTCCGGCCGACCCGGTGACGGCGGCAGGCCTCGGCGGCCGACATGCCGGACAGATAGTCGGCGCGCACGGCGGCCCAGACGGAATCGGGGGCCGAGCGGGTGGGGCGGACGGTGTGAGGGTCGGGCATGGACGGGGATCTCCGCTGTGAAGCGGGGAATCATACCGGCGGTTCGGGGCGTGCGAGATCGGCACGGGTCCGGGGCGGGGGAAGGGCCGGATTCGCGGGGGCGGAGCGGTTTTTCGGGGGTGGGGGAAAAAGTTCTGCGCGACCCGTCTCCTCCCCATGAGCGTCGCGAATGGGGAGGTGGCTCGACGGCGGAGCCGGCGAGACGGAGGGGGCGGCGCAGGCGTCAGCAAGCCATCCGCCAATCCCCATCCGCCGGAGTCGCCCCCTCCACCACCCGGGCTGAGTCGCCCGGGCGGTCCCCCTCCCCACGACGTGGGGAGGAGACGGATGACGCCGTCAATCGATGGGTTCGACCCGGCCGACGCGCAACACCCCGACCGACAGCTCGTCGATCCGCAGGCGGCGGATGCGGGCCTTGCCGACGGCCAGACTGCCGATGGCCACGGCGCCGATGGCGAGGGCGCCCACGATCAGCGTCCCCAGCGCCAGGGCGCCGACCGCGACCGCCCCGCCGGCCCCGGCGCCGACGGCGGCCTTGTCGACCTTGAGGGGGACGGTTCCGGGGCGGTGTTTCATGGCGGGCCAAATCTATCCCTTCTCCCCTTGCGGGAGAAGGTGGCCGAGCGGAGCGAGGTCGGATGAGGGGTACGAGGACGCATCAACGTTGGTTCAGTCGCGCGTGGCGCCGCACGGCGTCGAACAACAGCGCGGGGTTGGTCAACACCGCCTCATTCGCGAAACGCAGAACCGTCCAGCCGTTCGCCGTGAGCCACGCATCCCGCACCGCGTCGCGTTCAAGGCGCAGCGAATGAACGCCGCCATCCAGTTCGACGATCAACCGGATCGAGGGGCAGGCGAAGTCGGCGATGTAAGGCCCCAGCGGCAGCTGCCGCCGAAACTTCAGCCCTTCCAGCCGGCGATCCCGGAGGAATTTCCAGAAGACCGCCTCGGGTAGCGTTGGATCGCTGCGGCCGCGACGGGCGTTCGCCCGGGTGCGCTCTGTGGGCTTGAGCATGAGGCAAGCTTAACCGTTCGAGAGCGGTGTTTCACCCCTCATCCGACCTCGCTCCGCTCGGCCACCTTCTCCCGCAAGGGGAGAAGGGCCATGTAGGCCGAAAGGAGCCCCGCCCATGACCCGCACCCTGCACATCGACTTCGTCTCCGACGTCGTCTGCCCCTGGTGCGTCGTCGGCCTGGGCGGGCTGGAGACGGCGCTGGCGAAGCTGAAGGCCGAGGGGATAGAGGCGCAGGTGCATTTCCAGCCGTTCGAGCTGAACCCGCAGATGGCGCCGGGCGGCGAGAACATCGTCGAACACATCGGCCGCAAATACGGTTCGACCCCCGAACAGTCGGCGGCCAACCGGGCCATGATCACCGAGCGGGCGGCCGAGGCCATGCCGGGGTTCGAGATGCGGATGGGGCCGGACAGCCGCATCTGGAACACCTTCGACGCCCACCGGCTGCTGCACTGGGCGGGGACGGTCGGGGCGGATGAGCAGAGGGCGCTGAAGAAGGCGCTGTTCAGGACCCATTTCACCGACGGGAAGACGCTGACGGACTTTGGGGTGCTGGCCGACGCGGCCGCGGCCGCGGGGCTGGACCGGGACAAGGCGGTCGAGGTCCTGGCCGACGACCTCTACGCCGCCGAGGTGCGGGCGGCCGAGGACCTGTGGCGGTCGCGGGGGATCCATGCGGTGCCGGCGGTGGTGGTGGAGGGGAAGTGGCTGATCTCGGGCGGGCAGCCGGCGAGGGTGTTTGAGGAGGCGTTGAGGGGGATGGCGGGGGAGGGGTAGTCGCTCTCGGCGGGTGTATGGTCTGCTAAAGCAGGCCTGAAGAGAGAGTCTGGGGAAAGATCATTCCGTAGCCGCGAATTTTTCCGACAGTTTCAAGGAAATGGGTTGGTGAGCTCATCGCATAGTCCAGCGTGCCCGCCCTCCGCAGAGACAGGTACAAAGCTGCAGAATGGGCTTGGCAATTCAGTGATTTCTCGGGATTGAATTCTATATCAGTGAAGCCATCAAAGGCGTCCAAATCATCAGCTAAGTCAGGATTTTTGATAAGCGCATTGATGTAAACCCAATCGTAGAAAGCCGTGATTGGTTTTAATGGCCACTCAAGGCCGAAAAGACGGAAAGATATCAATCGCCCCGAATTCCGGATTCGCTTGTCTATCTTTGCGCTCTTCGAGTCCGCTTTGTATAGGTCGATGTAGGGTCCCCCTTCAGCAAAAACTTTGCTTCCCTGAAACGCTGACTCAACTGATAGTGTCAGGTTATTTTTTCGAGTAGTAAACCGAAGATTGAATGCACTTAGCTTAATCCCAAGATCACATTCTGATTTAGTGGAAATTTCGAGCAAATTTCTCGTGTGCAACTGATCGAAAGCTGCTTGATGAAGGGCCCTAACAGATTTTTTCTTTTGGGTAGCTGACAGACCTGGGTGCCACGTGAAGTCCACGTGCCGAACCACCACGATCGGCTCCTCCTTTGAGGAGGGCAAAAAGACTGGTCGGCTTGCCATCAGCCGCCGCCGAACTGGCGATAGTATGTGCGGTTAGCGAAAAGGCCTTTTTTCCCGCTGTGGACCAAAAGCTTTTTGGTTCCAAACAATGCCTCGTGCTTGGACTTTTCGGCTTCTGTATTGAACAATGCGCCGAGGATATAATCCGGTTCTACAGCGTCCATAATGAGAACTTCAGCTTGAACATCTGTCGGGTCAAAAGGTTTTAAGCGCTGCTCTTCGCGAGATTTTTGTCCGTCATTTTCTTCGAATAGGCTGGAGAAGGCGGCCGGCGTTCGCAAATCGTCATCTGAAAGCCCACTGACTCGGGCATCGGCAGCGTTATGACGGCAGAAGAGAGCGTCTTTTTCCCAAAGGATTTTGGGCGAGAGAGCCAAGATCGCCCATTCGACCTCGGGGTTTTCGTTTCTCAGCCGGAAAAACATCGATCCGTTGGGGAAGGCGATCGAGGTTGAAAGACCGTTGAGCCGCCCATCTAGACGAAGGTGGTCGTTGATCTCTGCGTTCAAGCCGAGATTGTTGATCTGGGCGACGGGCTGGAGACCGTGTTGCATTATGGACGGCAGGTTTGCGGCCCGGGTAAAGTGGACGAGAAACGGGATTTCGAGACCCCGCGCCAGTTTTTCGATCTCTTCTTTCGCCACTCATGCCCCCGTGATGGCAACGCTCTCTCAGGCCAGACGATCAGATCGGAAGTCCCGCAATTTCACGACCGGTGCCGCTTCTTGCCTTAGATAGCCGCGCGGCAGAGCAGCCAACGCCTCTAGGTCAGGCGCCTCTAAACCCGTGCCGTCCATAATTTCCTGTCGGGAAAAAATCTTGTGATCAATGCCCAGCTTTATGGCTTCTCCCAGCGCGACCGGCTGCTCGAAGGCAAGTTCATCGTCCAGGGGCTCTGACTTCCGCCATCCGCGCGCACTTAGATATTTGAATAGTCGTTCCTTGTACTCGTCCCCGAACATACCGAGTGAGTGGGCACGCATTACCATCCCGGCAATGGACACCCGCCATTTCCGCTTCAGATGAACGAAGTGATCGAGCTCCATCCGAGAAACGTCGCGGGAAAAGGTTTCTGGCGGCAGAAGAAACGCACTAGCGAAACGATGCGCCTGTCGCTCCATCTCGGCATACTCAGCCTTATTCAGCGCCGCCGGGTCGACGAGCCGGTGCATCACCACGTGACCCAACTCATGCGCAGCATCAAAGCGTGAGCGGACAGCCGATGCCTTGTCGGCTGCCAACAAAATGATGGGTCGGCGGCAGTCAATTGACCAAGCAGAAACTCCATCCATTTTCACGCCACCGAGTTCTTCGCGAACGACCAGAGCCCCGGCATTTTCTAGAACAGCGACCACATCTGAAATGGGACCGGTGCCTAGCTGCCAGTGAGTCCTACATGCTGCCGCAGCTTCTTCGATCGCGTCATCGTCGATCTGATCGAGGCGACCCATATCGAGGCGAGGGAAATCCACTTGCGCAAACTCAATCCATTGACTGAGGTATTGCTCAAGCAGTTCAGCCCACCGAACGCGGGATTTCGATTTCTTCTGGAGAGCCACAGTAATGCTGGCGTTCGAACGGAAGAAATGACTTTCACTCGCCACGCCTCGCTGTTCGAACAGCGACGCCCTAACGTTCAAGGCGGTGCAGAGTTTGTTGACCGCTTCCCAGTCAGGACTTTGACGACCAGTTTCCCAAGCCGACACGGTTGAAGAATCGCGCCCTACGATTTGCGCCAGCGACGTTTGCGTCAGCCCACGCGCAAGGCGCGCTTCCTCCAATCGCGTTCCGATAAAGCCTGGTGCACCCCGCGCCATAATCTACTCAGCCATTTGGATAACGGTGCAAAGAGCCTTAGCCCTCGGTTCCGGTATCATCCCCGTTGATGGAATGGGAAGCCCCCCGCAGACGCGGGTAGCGACGCTCCGCCATAGGCGGCGTTTCGGCCCAGTCCGCCTCATCGTACATGGCACGGATCTCGTCCACCCGATTGTAAAAATGCCAAGACCTCAGAGTCGTGGTGGGCATTCCGAAGAATACGCCAGCAGGCAAGCTTTGGTCCGCGTCCTTATGCGGCTTCGCGATCAAAAGCATGGCGAATCTGAAATCTTCCAAAGGCGGTCCGTCGTCATCGTCCCAGAAGCTGGGCTGGCGGGGCTCGAAGATTTTGTTCTGGCTGGCAAGCTGAAGGCGGGCATCGGACCGACGAAGGTGGTCAAGGTTATCGGCGATGCAGGTCGCAATGACCGTACGGCCCATGCGAACCAGCGGCATCGGGTAGCCCGAGCGGCCAATGCGAGTCGTAAAATCCTCGCCGCCCAGAGAAACGGCTACGTCAACGATGCCCCGCTGGACGGCGTAATGCCGGTCATTTCCGCGCGCGTAAGGCACCTGAACGGGGAGAACCCGGCCCTCGGCCACGGCCCGCCGATGCGCAGACACGAATACCGCATCCACCGTCTCGGCGACCGCCGTGAAGAATGGTGCCGGAATCTCGTTCCGAACGACCCGCGAAAAGAAGCCCATAGCGCCCTGCCTAAATGCGTCGGAAGGGAAAATGGCGCAAATTTCTGCGCGAAGCAAGTCTATCGATGAAAAAATCTGTGCCTCACACTTTCACCTCCACCACCCCGCCCCCGGCCCTGAACTTCGCGCTCATCTCCGCCATCCCGGCCTCCGCTTCCGCCAGCGAACCGCCCGCGTCGTTCTGCGCCTGCGCATCCCTGCGGATGTCCTGGCTGATCTTCATCGAGCAGAATTTCGGGCCGCACATGCTGCAGAAATGGGCGGTCTTGTGGGCCTCTTTCGGCAACGTGGCGTCGTGGTATTTGCGGGCCGTCTCGGGGTCGAGGCCGAGGTTGAACTGGTCCTCCCAGCGGAACTCGAACCGGGCGCGGGACAGGGCGTCGTCGTGCAGGCGGGCGGCCGGGTGGCCCTTGGCCAGGTCGGCGGCGTGGGCGGCGATCTTGTAGGTGATGACGCCGTCCTTGACGTCCTGACGGTCGGGCAGGCC
>Ga0164290_1001700_pt1 | contig 25977 bp, 26 predicted proteins | sample Micstemetagenome_FD_108782 | JGI IMG/M metagenome (GOLD analysis project Ga0164290, IMG submission 108782) | Contaminated culture microbial community from soil near Moab, Utah, USA - Microcoleus steenstrupii SON62 (Illumina Assembly) | ecosystem: Environmental > Terrestrial > Soil > Soil crust...
AGCGGCGCGGTCTACCTGTTCAGCTTTGCCGATTCGAGCTTCAGCACGCCAACGCTTGAAGCAACGATCGGCCGGGGATACGCTGGCGGCAAGAACCTCGACGTGTCGGCACTCGAGGCGAACGACAGCTTCAGCCAGAGCGTGTCGCTCGACGGGCACCGCTTGGCGGTCGGCGCCAACTTCGACGACGGCGCCGGCAACATTGTATCCGAAAGCGGCGCAGTCTACCTGTTCAGCTTTGCCGATGCGAGCTTCAGCGCGCCGACGCTCGAGGCGACGATCGGGTGGGGATACGCCGGCGGCAAGAACCTCGACGTGTCGGCGCTTGAATTGGGCGACACCTTCGGCTCCGGCGTGTCGCTCGACGGCAACCGACTGGCGGTGGGGGCAAACCGCGACGACGGCGCCGGCAACATCGCAACCGATATCGGTGCGGTCTACCTGTTCAGTTTTGCCGATGCGGCGTTCTCGAGCCTGACGCCCGAAGCGACGATCGGCCGGGGCTACACCGGCGGCAAGAACCTCGACGTGTCGGCGCTTGAGGCGTTCGACAGCTTCGGCGAGAGCGTGTCGCTCGACGGCAACCGGCTGGCAGTCGGCTCCGACTCGGACGACGGCGCCGGGAACAGCCAGCTCTTCAGCGGCGCGGCCTACCTGTTCAGCTTCGCCGACGCGGCGTTCTCGAGCCCGGCGCTGCAGGCGACGATCGGCCGGGGCTACACCGGCGGCAAGAACCTTGAGCTGTCGGTGATTGGGACAGGCGACCGCTTCGGCTCCGGTGTGTCGCTCGGCGGCAACCGGCTGGCGGTTGGGGTTCGCCTTGACGATGGCGCCAGCAACGGCGCGAGCGGTAGCGGCGCGGTCTACTTGTTCAGCTTCGCCGACAGCAGCTTCAGCGCGCCCACGCTTCAGGCAACCATCGGCCGTGGCTACACCGGCGGCAAGAACCTCGACGTCTCGGCACTGGAGGCAAACAACAATTTCGGCCAGAGCGTGTCGCTCGACGGCAACCGCCTAGCGGTCGGCGCTTACTTAGACTCTGGCGCGGGCAACATCGCAAGCGGCAGCGGCGCGGTCTATCTGTTCAGCTTCGCCGACAGCAGCTTCACCGGTGGCACGCTCGAAGCAACGATCGGCCGGGGCTACACCGGCGGCAAGAACCTCGACGTGTCGGCGCTCGAGGCAAGCGACCGCTTCGGCTCTGGCGTGTCGCTCGACGGCAACCGGCTGGCGGTCGGTGCTTACTTAGACGACGGTGCCGGGAATGGTGCGTCTGAAAGCGGCGCGGTCTACCTGTTCAGCTTCGCCGACAGCAGCTTCACCGGTGGCACGCTCGAGGCAACCATCGGCCGGGGCTACACCGGCGGCAAGAACCTCGACGTGTCGGCGCTCGAGGCGGGCGACAACTTCGGTCAAAGCGTATCGCTCGACGGCAACCGCCTGGCAGTGGGCGCTGACTTGGACGACGGCGCTGGGAACAGCCAATTCGCCAGCGGCGCGGTCTATCTGTTCAACTTCGCCGACAGCAGCTTCAGCGCGCCGACGCTTCAGGCAACCATCGGCCGGGGCTACACCGGCGGCAAGAACCTCGACGTGTCGGCGGTCGGGGTGGGCGATTTTTTCGGTCGAAGCGTGGCGCTCGACGGCAATCAGCTGGCGGTCGGCGCTGCCGGCGACGACGGCGCCGGGAACAGCCATGCCCTCAGCGGCGCGGTGTATCTATTCAGCTTCGCCGACGCGGCGTTCTCGAGCCCGGCGCTTCAGGCAACCATCGGCCGGGGCTACACCGGCGGCAAGAACCTCGACGTGTCGGCGCTCGAGGCGTTCGACAACTTCGGTCAAAGCGTGTCGCTCGACGGCAACCGCCTGGCGGTCGGCGCTGACGACGACGACGGCGTCGGGAACGGTGCGCCCGAAAGCGGTGCGGTCTACCTGCTCAATCTGGATGTGAGCTCTAACGCGTTCGGCTTTGGAAGCTCACCTTCGACCGACGTCACAATCACCACCACGGCGCTCAAGTCTCTGCTCGATGCCGGAACGTCCGTTACGCTTCAGGCAAACAACGACATCACGCTCGCTAACGCGCTGAGCGTCAACAACACGAGCGGCAACGGCGGCGCACTGACGCTCGCCGCTGGGCGCTCGATCGCAGTCAACGCCGCCTTCGCCTCGGACAACGGTAACGTGACGCTTATCGCCAACGACCGACTGGCAAATGGCGTGGTAGATGCTCACCGTGATGCCGGAGCGGCAACGATAGCGTTTGGCGCAGCGGGCGCCATCGACGCCGGCTTGGGCACCGTGCTCGTCAACCTGCGCGACGGCGCCGGCAAGACCCACGCGACTTCGGGCTCGATCGCGCTCGGCAACATCACCGGCTCGACCATCACGGTGCTGAACGAAGGCGCCACGGCGGGCAGCGGCATCTCGATCAATGCCGGCGCGCAGATCACCGCGTCGGGTGGCGGGAACGCCGTGGTGCTGTCCGGCGACAGATTCACGAACAATGCGGGCACAGGCGCCATCAGCCTGACCGGCGGCGGGCGCTTCCTCATCTATTCCACCGACTACGGGGCCGACACACGCGGCGGTCTTGTCGGCGGCAACCTCTACAACCGCACCTTCGCCGGCGCGCCGCCGGCCAGCATCGCCAACACCGGCAGCCGCTTTATCTTCGAACGCCAGCCGACGCTGACCTTTACCGCCGACGACCTATCGCGCATCTATGGGGACGCCAACCCGACGTTCACGGCAACCGCGAGCGGTCTGGTGAACGGCGATACGCTCGGCGATGCGGTCACCGGCTTGCCTTCGCTGTCCACAGTGGCCACCGCGGCCTCGGGCGTTGGCGGCTATGCCATTGCCGCAGCAGCCGGCACGCTGGCGTCGGATGTCGGCTACGCACTGGCGTTCGCGCCCGGCGCGCTCACCGTGAACAAGGCGGTGCTGACCGTGACGGCGGACGACGCGACGCGCGTCTACGGCGACGCCGACCCGGCGTTCGGCGCGACGATCACCGGCTTCCGGAACGGCGACACCGCGGCCGTCGTGTCGGGCCTGACGCTCGCCACGGCCGCGACCGCCGCCTCGAACGTCGGCGCTTACGCGATCACCGGCTCGGGCGCGTCGGCGACGAACTACGACTTCGCCTACACGGCCGGCACGCTCACAGTGACGAAGGCGATGCTGACCGTGACGGCGGACGGCAAGAGCCGCGCCTACGGGGACGCGAACCCGGCCTTCACGGCGACGATCACGGGCTTCCGGAACGGCGACACGGAGGCCGCGGTGTCGGGACTCGCGCTCGCGACCGCGGCGACCGCCGTCTCGAACGTCGGCGCTTACGCGATCACCGCCTCCGGCGCGTCCGCCACCAACTACGATTTCACCTACGTGCCGGGGACGCTGACCGTCGCCAGGGCGATGCTGACGGTCGCCGCGAACGACGCGAGCCGCGTGTACGGCGACGCCAACCCGGCCTTCACGGCGAGCGTCACCGGATTCAGGAACGGCGAGACCGCGGCGGTTCTCGCCGGCCAGCCCGTGGTCGGCTCCGCCGCGACCGCCGCTTCGAACGCCGGCACCTACGCGATCACCGCGTCCGGCGCCGCGGCGGCGAACTACGACTTCGCCTACGTGCCGGGGACGCTCACGGTGACGAAGGCGATGCTCACGGTCACCGCCGACAGCAAGACGCGGACCTACGGCGATCCGAACCCGGCGCTGACGACGACGATCGCGGGCTTCCGGAACAACGACACGGCTTCGGTGGTGTCGGGGCTGACGCTCGCCACGGCCGCGACCGCCGCCTCGAACGTCGGCGCTTACGCGATCACCGGCTCGGGCGCGTCGGCGACGAACTACGACTTCACCTACGTGCCCGGCACGCTGACGGTGACGAAGGCGCTCCTGACCGTGACGGCCGACAACAAGTCGCGCGTCTACGGCGATCCGAACCCGGCGCTGACCGCCACGATCGCGGGCTTCCGGAACGGCCAGACGGCCGCGGTGCTGACCGCGCAGCCCGCGCTCGCGACGTCGGCGACGGCCGCGTCGAACGTCGGCGCCTACGCCGTCACCGCCGGCGGGGCCGCCGCCGCCAACTACGACTTCGCCTACGCGCCGGGCACGCTCACGGTGACGCGCGCGCTCCTCACCGTCACGGCCGACGACAAGAGCATGCGCCGCGGCGAGGCGCCGCCGCCGCTGACCGCGACGATCGCCGGCTTCCGGAACAACGACACCGCGGCCGCGGTCTCGGGCCTCGCGCTTTCGACGGCGGCCACGCGGGCGTCGCCGGTCGGGCGGCAGCCGATCACTGCCGCCGGCGCGCAGGCCACGAACTACAGCTTCGCCTACGCGCCGGGCACGCTCGAGATCCTGCCGGCCACCGGAGTCTCGCCGCACGCCGTCACGGCGAGCGCGGCCGAGGCGGAGGACGTCCGCGAGCGCGGGCCGGGCGAGCCCGGGCCGCGCGTCGAGGCGCCGGGCGTCCGCGTGACCCTGCCGATCGCCTACGCCGCCGCGCCGGCCGCCGCGGCGGCCGTCGGCACCACCATCACGACCGACGGAGACCCGCAATGAAGACGATCGCGCCGCTCGGCCTCTTGCTCCTGGCGACGGCGGGGGCCCCGGCTTCCGCGCAGGCGCTCGCCGCGGCCGGCCAGGACTGGGCCGTCCGCTGCTCGGGCGACGGGCCGGCGCGCGTCTGCGACGCCGTCCAGGTGATCGTCGACCAGCAGACGAAGGCCGAGGTCGTGCGCGTCGCGGTGGCGCGGCAGGTGTCGACCGGGCGCCACGGCCTCCAGGCCAAGGTCCCGCTCGGGCTGCGGCTCGACCCCGGCGCGATGCTGAAGCTCGGCGAGAAGCCGGCCGACGGCATCGACGGCATCGTCTTCAACCGCTGCCTCGCCGACGGCTGCTACGCCGAGAAGCCGCTCACCGCCGCGGAGCTCGGCCGCCTGAAGGAGGCGAGGTCGCTCGAGCTCGTCGTCGTCGACCTCCAGGGCAAGCCCGTCGTCGTGAAGCTTTCGACGCAAGGGCTGCGCGCCGCGCTCGACCGGCTTTCGCGAAGCTGAGCGGGCGGGCGCCGGCCGCAACGCCGTCCGGCGGGCCGCGTCAGTTGATGACGCGCACCAGGGGCGTCGAGGGCAGGTCCTTGGACGATCGGTAGAGGTTCAGCATCTGCTGGACGAGCGCGACGACCAGCGACGAGTAGCCGCCGTCCGCCCGGATGTTCTCGCCGCTCGACGGCACGACGTAGCGCCTGCCCTTGTAGTCGACGCTGATGAATGGCTCGGCCTCCCCCGCGGCGTCCGCCGGCCGGACGACGATGAGCGGGATGCACTCGCCGTAACTGCCGTCGGCGCACCGGCCCAGGGCCATCGGGCGCTTGTTCGACTCGCGCACATATTCGCCGAGGTAGTAGATCATCCCCTCGACCGAGCGCAGCGAGACGTCGATCAGCAGCTCGGTCTTGTAGCCTTCGGGCACGAGGCCGCGGAAATAGCCGGCCGCGGTGAAGCCGGCCCCGTTCGGCGACGCGGCGGCGGCGCCGGCGGCGAGATAATTGGCCGAACCGGGGAAGGGATCCTCGTCCGCCGCGCCCGCCGCGCCGGGCGCGGGCTTCGCCTCGTCGGCGGGTGCGGCCGGCCGCGGCAGCTCGATGCGCCGCCGCTCGAGCGATCGGGCGAACTCGTCCCGGAGCGTGCGCTCGAGCTCGAGGCAGGCCTCGTTGCGCCCGGCGCCGGATTCGGCGGGGCGCTCGGCGAGCGCGATGGTGAATTCGCTGCGGCCCGGGATGGCGACGCTGTAGCCGGCGTCCGGCGCCGCCTTGGGCGACAGGCGCGGCAGCACGTCGCTCGGCACGCCCGACAGCTCGCCCACCGCGCCGATCGGCAGGTCGCGCCGCGGCGTCTCGGACAGGGTGTAGTAGAGCGTGCGGCAGCGGATGAGGTTCGTGAACGGGTCGACGGTCGACTCGTTGTCGGGCGCGTTGACGAAGCGGCTGAGCGGCACCGTGGCGACGACCTTGCCGTCGGGACCGGTGATCCGTCCGGCGAACTCGACGCGCTGGATGAAGAGGTAGCTGACGAGGTCGCGCGGCCAGTCCTGGCGCAGCAGGTGGACGATGGTCGCCGGCGACACCGGCGCGGTGATGCCCTTCCAGAAGTCGTCGGTGGCGTTGATGCCGATCTCGAAGTCGGTGCCCGAGTTGACCTTGACCCCGAGCCTGGGGGTCCAGTTGGTCGCGCCGAGCGTGCGCCGGCTGGTGGCGAAGCCGCCGCCGGCCTGCGCCAGCCGCTCCCCGCCGTCGCCGTTGGCGGCGACGTCGAGGCCGGCGGTCCCCTCGATGCGCGCGGTGCCCAGCACCTTGGAGAAGCTCGTGAAGTGCAGCGGCTCGCGCGAGCGGGCGCGCAGGATGTTGACGACGGTCTGGCGGTTCGTCGCCTCGGCGACGAACTCGTTGTACTCGACCGCCATGCCGGCGACCTGGGGCCGGAAGGCGCAGCCGGCGACCGTCGACATCAGCACGGCGAGCGCGATCGGGCGGAAGGCTCTCATGGGCGGCCCCTTTCGAAAGATGGCACCGAATCTCGCGCACGCCACGGCAACAGCTTGTCGGACGATATCCCCGCGACCGCCGGGGGCGCCAGATCATTCCGACGGCGCGAAGGTCCCGGCCGTGACCCCGCCCCGGGGCGTCGGTCGACGCGGGCCGGGGGTTCGCCGACGAGGGCGTGCGTTCCGGCCGCGACCGACCGATGGGCGGCGCGCCGGACGGACTCGCGTCCCGCGCAGAGAAAGGACCCATCGTCGTGAAGCTCTTGATCGCGCTGCTCGTCGGCCTGCTCGTCGCCGCCGCACCCGCGGCCGCGCAGGAGCGGCCGACGCACCTCGTCGTCCTCAACAGGGCCGGCCCGGCCTGGGAACGCGTCGCCGAGCACGCGGCCGCGGCGCGCGAGCATTTCGCGATCTACAAGCGCCTCGCGGACGCGGGCGACATCGTCGTCGGCGGCCGGCTCGACGGCGCGCCGCAGGACCCGGCGCTCGGCATCTCCGTCTTCAGGGCGGGCGTCGATCGGGACGCCGTCCGAAAGGTCCTCGAGAACGACCCGCTGCTCAAGGCCGGCGTCACCGCGATCGAGTTCCGCGAGTGGACGATCCAGATGGGCGCGCTCGGCCGGCCCGCGGACTGACGCCGCCCGCCCCCGTCAGCCGGCGAGCGGCCAGCCGAGCGCGGTGCGTCCGGTGAGCTCGGCCTGCGGCAGCTCGGTGAGCGGGTGGAAGCGCGCGGCCTGGACGTCGCGGAACAGGCGCTCGAGCCCGGTCTTGCGGTAGAAGCCCGCGCCGCCCGCCAGCTCCATCGCCTTCTCGACCGCCGCGATCGCGTGGCGGCCGGTGAGCGTGCGCGCCTGGAGCGCGGCGCTCGTCGTCTCGGGGCCGGGCGCCCAGGCCTCGGCGATCGCGACGGCGCGGTCGTGCGCCAGCCGGCAGGACAGCAGCTCGTTCTCGAGCTCGCCGGCGAGGATCGCGGTGCGCGCGTCCGGGGTCCGGGCGGCGGCGATTGCGATCGCCTTGTCGCGGGCGGCCTCCGCGATGCCGGCGTAGGCCGCGTAGATCATCGCGAAGGCGATCTTGCAGATGACGTGGAACAGCATGTGCCACTCGCCCGCCGGGCGGCGGCCGGCGATCGCCGCGTCCGGCACGAACAGATCGCGGATGACGACGTCGTTCGATCCGGTCCCGCGCATGCCGAGCACCCGCCAGGTGGGCTGGTGGTCGACGCCGTCCGCCCGCAGCGGCACGGCGAAGTGAAGCACGGTCGGACCCGCGGCGGGATCGTCGTACACCGCGCTCGTCATCAGGAGGTCGCCGACCGGCGAGCCGCTGGCGAACGGCTTGCGGGCGTCGATCCGGAACCCGCCCTCGACCTTCTCGGCGGTGCCGCCGCTCTCGAGCCAGTCGGAGCCGCCGCTCGAGACGAGGACGAGGTTCTCGGCCGCGACGCGCCGCAGCAGGCCTTCGGTGGGCGCGCCCTGGTGCTCGCGCCGCCAGGCGGCCGCCGCGACGAGGTGGCAGTGCATCGAGAAGGCGAGCCCCGTCGAGCCGCAGGCGCGCGCGAGAATCGCGATGCACTCGCACATCGCGCGGACCGACGCGCCCCCGCCGCCGAGCTCCGCCGGCACAAGCGCCCTGAAGAAGCCGGCCGCCTTGAGGCGGGCGAAGCCTTCCTCGACGAAGCTGTCGTCGGCGTCGTGCGCGGCGGCGAAGGCGGCGATCTCGCCGGCGATCCGCCGGGCCTCGTCCTGCCAGATGATCGGTTGGGCGGTGCGTTCCAGTCGAGCGAGCATGTCGGTGTCCCCTTGGTCGATGGGGGCGGCTTACGGCTTCCGGCGGCGTCGCTTCCAGTTCAGATACTGAAGCGGCCCGGTACAGAAACTGAACTCGTCAGCGCCCCCGTCCGGGTGTACGCTCCTGCGACCTGGAACCGAGTCCGATGCCCGAGCAAAGCTACCACCAGTTCTGCCCGGTGGCGATGGCCTCCGAGCTGCTGTGCACGCGCTGGACGATGCTGATCCTGCGCGAGCTGCTCGCGGGCTCGACCCGCTTCAACGAGCTTCGCCGCGGCCTGCCGCGGATCTCGCCGGCGCTCCTGTCGCAGCGGCTGAAGGAGCTCGAGGACGCCGGCGTCGTCGAGCGGCACGCCAGCGACCGCGAGGCCGGGGTCGCCGAATATCACCTGACGTCCATGGGGCGGGACCTGCGCCCGCTGGTGGAGGGCTTCGGCCGCTGGGGGCAGCGCTGGATCAGCAGCGAGCTCTCGCTCGAGAAGCTCGACGGCACGCTCCTGGTCTGGGACATGCGCCGCAACCTGCGGATCGACCCGGCGCCGCCGGTGCGCAAGGTGGTGAAGCTGCGCTTCCCCGACGCGCCGCCCAAGGACAGCGACTTCTGGCTCGTCGTGGCACCGGGCGCCGAGGTCGATCTCTGCAAGGTCGACCCGGGCTTCGACGTGGACCTCTACGTCACCACCGAGCTGAAGGCGATGACGGCGATCTGGATGGGCCTGCTGCCCTTCGCCGCCGCGCTGCGCGACGACCGGGTGAGGCTCGCCGGCGACCCGCGGCTCGCGTCCGCCTTCCCGAGCTGGCTGGGGCTGAGCCCGTTCGCCTCGGTCGGGCGCATGGTCGCCTGACGCGTCCGGTCAGGCCGCGAGCGGCGGGCCGAGCAGCTCGATCCGCTGCGCGGCGCACGCCTCGGCGAGCGCGGCCTTCTGCGCGTCGGTCGGCTCGGCGGCCTCGGGGAGCGCCGGTCCGGTCGCCGGGCGGGACATGGCGGCGACCATCGTCTCGAACCCGCCGCGGGTGACGGTGAGGCAGCGCGCGCCTTCGGGCGAGGTCACGCGGAAGGCGTGCGGCACGCCGCGGGGCAGCAGCACCGTGTCCCCGGCGCGGCCCACCGACCGCGCGCCGTCGAGGTCGAACAGATACTCGCCCTCGATCACGTGGAAGATCTCGTCCTCGTCGTGGTGCACGTGGCGCGGCGGCGCCTCGCCGAACGGCATGCGGTGCTCGAGCACGCTGATGCCGTCGGCGTTGCCCGAGCCGGAGGTCATCACGGTCACGCGGGTGTTGAGGAACCAGAAGGCGTCGGCGGTCATCACGGGGTCTCCGGCAGGGGCGGTGTCGGGGCTTCCTACGGCGCCGGGCGGGGCGGCCTCAATCCGCGTGTTCGCAGACGGGGGCTGCGAAAACGCAGAGCCGGACGTCCCGCGGCCCGGCCTCCCGCCATCGTGCGGGTCGGGTTTTCGGCGGGTTCGACCGATGTTCGACTGGGACGACGTGCGCGGCTTCGCCGACTTCCTCGTCGCGCGGGTGACCGCGTTGCGGCCGGTGTTCAGGGCCGCCCGACGGGCGCGTGACCGCGAGGCCGTACTATCCCGCGGGAACGCCGCGCGGGCCGGGTGCGTTCGCCGCCCGACAAAGGAGCACCCGCACCATGGAAAACCGCGACGACAGGCCGATCGTGGAGAACACCACCGAAGCCCGGGCGGGCACGACGCCCCACGTCACGCGCTACGTGCTCGCCGCCTCGCTCGCGCTGATCGTGATCGCCTTCGTCGCGCTCCTCGTCCTCTATCGCTGATCGGGCGCCGACCCGAGGTCCCGAGCCCGCCGCGCCGCGGACAGGGCGAAGGGGCCGCGGGTTGGGGTTCGCGGCCCCTTCTTTGGGCAGGGTCGCCCGCGCGTTTCGGGGGTTGGGCGGGTCCGCGCGGGTCGGGAGGTCAACCGGCGGCCCGCGGCCGCGTTCCCCGAAAGCTGTGGATGGTTCGGGGACGTCACGAGCGGCGGGGCAAACTTTCACGCAGCGCCTCCGTCGCCGGTCGGGACGGCCCGCAAGCGGCCGCGCGCCTGCCCTTTCATCGACGCATTCGGCGCCTATCTGCGATTCATGTACCTCGATTTGCGCGATCAGCGTCCCGATCGTTCGCCGCCGGCACCCGGGGCGACGCCTGCGCGGGCGGCCGACGACGCCGCCATGCTGCGGCTGGCAGCGAAGCTCGCGCGCGAGCTCGGCCGGCACCGCCCGGCGGTCTATTGGGCCGACCTCCTGCTGTCGGCGCTACTCGGCTACGCGGCGCTCGCGGTCGCGATCCTCGACGGACCGCTCGCGGCCAAGTTCGCGGCGGGCGCCGCGTCGGCGCTCGCCCTCTACCGGGCGGGCAGCTTCATGCACGAGCTCACCCACATGAAGGACGGCGACGTGCCGGGCTTCCGCGCGGCCTGGAACGCGCTCGCCGGCGTGCCGCTCATGATGCCCTCCTTCATGTACGAGGGCGTCCACAACCTCCACCACGCGCGCAACCGCTACGGCACCGCGCGCGACCCCGAATATCTGCCGCTCGCCTCGATGCGGCCGGCGGCGCTCCTCGCCTTCGTGGCGGTCGCGGCGCTCGCCCCGCTCGGCCTGCTCGTTCGCTTCGGGCTGCTGGCGCCGCTGTCGGCGCTGTTCCCGCGGCTGCGGCCGATCGTCGTCGAGCGCTTCTCCGCGCTCGCGATCAACCCGGCTTTCCGCCGCGAGGCGCCGGAGGGCGGCCCGCCGCGGCGCTGGCTCGCGCTCGAGGCGGCGACCTGCGCCTGGACGGTCGCGCTCCTGGCCGGGACCGCGGGCGGGGCGATTCCGCTGCCCGCGCTGCTCACCTACCTCGCCGTGCTGTCCGCGAGCCTCGTCCTCAACCAGATCCGCACGCTCGCGGCGCACCTCTGGGAGAACGACGGCGAGCCGATGACCCTCGCCGAACAGTATCTCGACAGCGTGAACGTGCCGCCGCCCGCGACCCTGCCGGTCCTGTGGGCGCCCGTCGGGCTGCGCTACCACGCGCTACACCACCTGCTGCCGGGCCTGCCCTACCACGCGCTCGGCGAGGCGCACCGCCGGCTCGTCGCGGGCCTGCCCGACACGAACCCGTACCACGCGGGCAACCACCGGTCGCTCGGCGGACTCGTCCGCCGCCTGGCCTCCGCGACGAACCGGACGGACCGGGCCGAAACGGCGGCGCCGGTTGCCGGCGAACCGGCCTAGCCCCGTGCCGGCCGCCGGGCCCGAGCCGTCCGAGCCCGGCCGGGCGGCGGGCGGGGCGGCGACGGGCCCGGGTTCCGCGCTGGCGACGCTGTCCCGCGGCACGAGCTTCTTCGGGAACGGCCGCGTCGTCGCGGACGACGGCGCGCGGGCCGGCGGCGTCGAAACGGCGCTTCGGGCGAAGGTGATCGGCAACGGGCTGCGCGAGCTCGACCGGTTCCTCAACCTGCTGATCGACGAGGTCGCGGACCTCGTCGTCGGTCCCGGCCCGGACGCCGCCCGCTTCCGCGCGCAACGCAACACCGCGAACAAGCTGCGGCGCGTCCGCGCCGCGATGGCGCTCCCGAGCCCGGACCACGACCGGCTGCTGGCGATCGCGCGGTCGCGCGACTGCCTGTTCCACTGCGCCGGGATCGTCCGCCGCGGCGACGACCGCACGGCCGCCCGGCTGACCGTCGGGTGGCCCGAGGACGGCCCGCCGCGCGCCTACGCCGTCGGCGAACGCATCGTCGTCGGCGCGGCCGACCTCAACGGCGTGTGCCGCTTCTACGATCGCGTCGCGGCCGACCTGCTGGCCGCCTGCGACCGCCACCTCGGCCGCTGAACTCGGGCGCCGGGTCGCGATCGGCGTCGCTTCCCCATAGCCTCGGTCCGGATCTTCTCGAGGAAGATCGGGGAGCTCCCGCGGCCGCCGCCGCGCCTCGTGGCGAGCGGATCGGGGAGCGGGCGATCGGGAACGCGATCCACCGCGCCCGCGCGAGGGTCGACCCTAGCGCCGCGGCGGCGCTGCCGTCGCGGGGTCCGCCGTCCGCTCGATCGCCTCGATCTCGTGCTCGGCGTCGGCGATGACGTGGTCGATGTAGTCCAGAAGGTGCGCCTTGTTCAGGCGCAGATACTCGTCGCGCATCCGGCGCAGCTCGGCGAGGCGGAGGCTGAGCGTCGGCAGGCGATGCACGGGGACAGGCTTTCTCGTCCGGGGGATACGCGGTCCAGCAACGCTACCGGAAACCTAACCCCGGACCATGCGGTATGTTCACGGTGTCGCCCCGCGGCGTTGTCCCGGACGTCCGCGGCGCCCTAGGCTCCGGCGTCCGGCCGCTTCGGCGCCGACCGGTCCGAGGCCCGTTTGGTGACCGCGAAGACGGCCGCGCCCAGGAGCGCGGTCGCCAGCACGATGAGCAGCATCGTCGGATCCTGCGGCATCACGCGCGAACCGAACCGTCGGCCAGGCCGCGATCGGGGTTCTCGCTCAGCAGCGCGTCCAGGCGCTCGCCCGCCTCGCGCAGCCGCACGCGGTTGGCGTAGCGACGTTCCCGGTCGTCGGCGAGGTCGGCCTCGACGCCCCAGGCGGCGGCCGCCCGTTCGGCGATCGACCGGACGTTGCCGAGCGTCGCGCCGGCGGCGCGGTCGAGCTGGAAGGCCTGTTGGGCGCGGCAGAGCTGGGCGGTCGGGTACATGGAAATTCCTTCGCATCGAGGCAGGGTCGACTTCGTCGGACCGTCAGCTTGCGGCGGCGCCCTTGTCGAGATCGCGCTTGGCCTGGGCGACGGCGTCGCCGAGCCGGGCATAGCGCCAGCTCTTGTCGTGGTACGGCGGGACGGAGACGCAGTTGACGCCATAGCGAGCCATGAACTCGGCGTCGGAATCGGTCGGGGAGGTGGCCATGCCGGACGCTCCTTCGGGCTGGTCTGCGACGACATCGTCGCTTCACAAGCCGGGAGCCAGCGCCGCCAATTTGCGATCGGCCACCGTCGCGGCGGCCGACATCTCTTACATGGTGAGCCCCGGCGCGGGTTGCAATGGTCGCGGCGCGGCTATCAATGCGGCCGATCCGCCTTATGGTGACGCGGGGGGCGATCGAGGAGCTATTCCGTGCCCCCACATCCGAACCACACGTTCAGCACGCAGGACGACCTGCACGCCGCGTTCATCGCCCTGGCGTCGGTGCTGAAGGTCGTTTCCGAGAAGCTCGAGGTGAACCCCGAGCGCGTCCGGCAGCTCGTCGGGTCGGCCGCCGAGGACGACCCGGCGCTGGTCGCCCGCGCGCAGTTCCACATCGACTGGATCCTGGGCCACGTGAACAGCGAGGGCGACCGCCGCTGACACGATCGGCCGCTCCGCGCGGCGGTCGGCCCGGGCCGCGCGCGGGTTCATGCATCCCGCGGGTGGCGGCGGGCCCCGACATGGTCTAGCGGTCGGGGGTGGGTGCCTCCGATCCGACGAAAGGTTCGCCTTGAGCGTCAGCGACGTCCCGGAAGCGGCCGGCTCGGACGCGAGCGGGCTCGGCCCGCTGCCGGCCTTCCACGCGCTGCGCCAGATCGTCTGGCTGCTGCGCCCCGACGGGTCGGTCGAGCGCTTCAACCCGTTCTGGACCGAATACACCGGGCTGCCGGCGGTCGTCGCCGGCCTCGAGTGGTCGGCGGTCTTCCATCCCGAGGACCGCCAGCGGCTGGTGAACGCGCGCACGCTCGGCGTCGCGTCGCGGTCGCCCTACGAGGTCGAGGCGCGCATGCGCCGCGCCGACGGCGTCTACCGGCGCCACCTGTGCCGCGTCGTGCCCACCTGGCGGGACGGCGAGCTCGCCGGTTGGGTCGGCACCGCGATCGACGTGGAGGACGTGCGCGCCGCCGAGGACGCGGCGCGCGAGAGCGAGCGCCGCAAGCAGAAGGTGCTCGAGGCGATGAGCGACGGCTACTACCGCCTCGACCGCGCCTTCCGCATCGTCGAGGTGAACGGCGCCTTCGAACGCATGACCGGGCGGTCGCGCCGCGAGGTGATCGGCGAGAACCTCTGGGCCGTGTTCCCGGGAGCGCCGGACAGCGCCGCCTACACGTCGGTGCCGTTCCGGGGCACGCGGCGCGAGGTCCGCTTCTCGCATTCGATAAACCGCTGGGCGGAGGTCACGATCTACCGCGGCGAGGACGGGTTCGAGGTTTATTTCCGCGACATCGAGGACCAGAAGCGCGTCGAGGTCTGGCAGGCGGCGCTGATGCGCGTCGCGCAGAGCCTGCGCGCCGGCGGCGAATCAGTCGACGTAACCGAGGTCGGGGCGGCCGTCGTCGGCGAGGCGCTCGGCGCAACCCGCGCGGGCTACGCGAAGATGCTGCCGGGCGGCGAGGAGTCGCTGGTGCTGCGCGCCCGGCTGAGCGCGCCCACGCGCCAGCAACCCTCGACGGGGCGGTTCCGCAACGCCGACTGGGGCGGCTTCCACGCCCTGCTGGGGCGGGGCGAGATCGTCGCCATCGACGACGTGGCGCGCGATCCGCTGACCGCGCCGGCCGCGGCGACCTGGGCGGACTGGGGCGTCCGCTCGGTCGCCTTCGTGCCGCTGATGTTCGACGGCCGCCTCGACGGCTACCTGTTCGTCGCCGACAAGCGCTGCCGGCGGTGGGACCCCGCCGAGCTGCAGTTCGCCCGCACCGTCGCCGACCTCGTGTGGGCCGCGATGGCGCGATCGGGCGAGCTCTCGGGCGCCTGACGGCCGCCGGTCGGTCCGTCCCGACGCGGCCTTCCATCGGCCCGACGCCCGCGCCGAACGGCCCAAGCATAAGCGTCAGATGCGCTTACAAACCTGCGAACAAGTTGCGGGCACGTACCCAAAACCAATGAATAAACAGGACGCGGCTTCAGTTCCTTAGAAGAAAAACAGCATATCTGGCACGGCGATTGCACGGTCGTTCGCAGGATCAACTGCCAAGGAGCGTCCTCATGCGCGCCAAGTTGCTGAAGCCGATCATGCCCGCCCTCGCGATCTTCGCAGGCGTCGCCGTCGCGACCGCGGTCGAAGCGGCGCCGGTCGTCTCGTGGGATTACGAGATCAGGTCGAGCTTCTCGGGCGCGACGTTCGACAGCGATCCGGGCGGCTTCAGCACCTCGTCGTCGCTGCTGTCCTGGGGCCGGGGCGGCGTGTTCAGCTCGGTGGGCGTGCTCGGCGCGCCGTCGTCGGGGACCGTCACCACCGACGGCGGCTTCGCGGCGGCGGACGCCTATTTCCACGACAACAACGCGCTGCCGGGGGGCTCGCGGTCGCTCACCTCGGCCGCGCTGACGATCGACCTCAGCCTCCGGCCCGCGGGATCGTCCGACGAGTCGGTCGCGGCGTCGCTCACCCGCCGGTTCGGCATCGACTTCTTCGAGACGCCGAACGCCGGCCGCAACGGCGTGTGCGCCGACGGCGGCGCGGTCGGCCAGGGCATCAACTCGGGCGGCTGCGCCGACATCTTCACGATCCGGGCCGACTTCGGCGGCTTCGACTTCGAGTTCGACGGGCAGCGCTACACGGCGATGCTCCTCGAGGATCCGACGGGCGAGGGGCGGCTCGGCCGGCTGTCCGACGCGGCCTGCGCGACCGCCGGTTCCTCGGCGGGCTGCTTCGGCTTCCTGACCGCCGAGGGGCAGCGCAACGTCACCCGTCTCGCGCTCGCGGTCGAGAGCGCGACCCCGGTGCCGGAGCCGGCGGCGCTCGGCCTGCTCGGCCTCGGGCTCGTCGGCATCGGCTTCGCGCGCCGCCGCGCGCGGTAAGGGGCTAGCGCCGCTTCGGCGCGTCCTCCGGCGACCAGGCGTCCGGTCCCGCGCGGTGGAGCTTCAGCGCGTAGCCGGGATCGACGGCGTCGCGCGCGGCGTCGCCGCGGCCTTCGTCGAACGCGAAGTGGGCGAGCGGCCGGCCGCTCGCCCGCCCGCCGTCGGCCCAGGCCGCGATCTCCTCGGGCGACGGCGCGCGTCCCCAGAACCTCAGGTCGTCGACGAGGCCCTTGTAGTCCTCGTACTGGGTGAAGGCGTAGTTCCACGCCGTCATCACTTCGGCCCCGAGCGCCCACCCGCCGAGCTCGGCCGGGTCGCCGGGGTGCGCGAGCTTATCCCAGAAGCGACGCATGTCGGTGCGGTGCGGGATGTCGGTCGCCGCGATCCGCTTGCCGTCGACCCACAGCTCGAGCGTCGCGCCGGAAGGCTCGCGCCAGCGGCGCACGGCCACGACGTGGTGCCACCGGCCGTCGAGCAGGCTCGGCGTCGAGGCGGCCGGCCAGGCCTGCACGGCGTGGACCATGCCCTTGGGCATGCCTTCCTTGGTATCGGCGAACATCCAGCGCAGCCGGCCGCCGCCGTAGAACTGGAGCGAGAAGGTGCCTTCGCGGCTGTCGCCGGGGCCGAAGCCTTCGGGGCGCGTGTGCCCGTCGAGCAGCCAGTTGCCGGCGAGCCACCAGCCGTCGCCCGAATAGGGCTGCGGGTCGGCGTCGGACCAGTTCGTGAGCTGGTTGTAGCCCGCGCGCCAGACCGGGCCGACCGGGTAGCCCGCGTCGGGCTTCACCCACAGCTCGAGCGCGAACTCGCCGCGCCCGAATTCGGCCGGCAGGCGCGCGACGTCGACGAAGTCGTACGCGGTCGGCCGGCTTTCGACGAGGCGCAGCGACGCGGCGTGGACGGGCGCCGCCAGCACGAGCGGGACGGCCGCTCGGCGCAGGACCCGCAGCCATCGTGCCCATCGGTTCGCGCGCTCGTCCATCTCACCCCCCGCTCTTCTGCCGTTCGCCGGCGCGGTGCCGCGGAGCCGCCCCCGGCGCAACGCGCCTCCGACCGGGGACCGAGGGCGTTCGACCAACGACCTGGGGCCGCGCGGCGCACCGGTCACGTACGAGCTTCCCTGCGGCGCCGGCGCTGGTAGACTGCGCGCCTGTTGTTCCGTGTCTGCCAGGGGGCGGGTGTCTGAAGCTGCCGATCCGAGGCCGGGTGCCGTCGACGCCGCGCTCCTCGAGCGGCTCTTCGCCCGCGCGCCCGGCTTCGCCGCGTTCATGGCCGGGCCGGACCACGTCTTCGCCTACACCAACGCCGGCTTCGCCGAGCTTGTGGCCGGGCGCGGGGTCGTCGGCCGGACGGCGCGCGAGGCGCTGCCCGAGCTCGCGGGGCAGGACCTGCTCGACCGGCTCGGCGAGGTGTTCGCGACCGGCGTGCCGCACGCCGCCCACGCGCACCGCTTCCTGATCGAGCGCGACGGCCGCCCCGACGAGATCTTCCTCGACTTCGTGCTCCAGCCCGTCCTGGCCGACGGCGGAACCGTCGAAGGCATCCTCGCCCAGGGCCACGACGTCACGCGGCTGGTGCGGGTCGAGGCGGCGCTGGCCGAGAGCGCGGAGCACTACCGGCACACGGTCGAGCATCTGCCGCACCTCACCTGGTTCTCGGCGCCCGACGGTCGGCTCCTGTCGCCCAACCCGGCCTGGGCGGCGCGCACCGGCCGCCGGCTCGACGAGGCGCTGGGCGACGGCTGGCAGGCCTCGGTCCACCCGGAGGACGTGCCGAAGATCGTCGAGGCGTTCGAGACGGGGCGCGCGGCCCGCGCGTCCTGGAACGCCGACCACCGCGTGCGGATGGCCGACGGCGGCTACCGCTGGGTCCGGATGCAGGCGACGCCGCGGCTCGACGAGCGCGGCGAGATCATGCGCTGGTACGGCGCCAACACCGACATCCACGACGAGGTCGAGACGCGCCTCCGGCTCGAGGAGAGCGAGCGGCGCCTGCGCGCGCTCGCGGACGACGCGCACCGCGCGGTGCGCGAGACCGACGCGCGGCTGGCCGCGATCGTCAACTCCTCGCCCGACGCGATCGTGAGCTTCGCGGCCGACGACGGGCGCATCATGACCTGGAACGAGGGCGCCGAGCGCCTCTTCGGCTACGCGCCGGCCGAGGCGGTCGGACGGAGCGCGGATCTCCTCGTCGAACCGCTGCCGGCGGTGCCCGAGGGCGAGGGGCCGCGCGGCGTGTTCGACCTCGCGATGGGCGGCGAGGCGGTGATGCGCGACACGGTGCGGGCGGCGAAGGACGGCACCGTCGTCGACGTGTCGATCACGGCCTCGCGGATGATCGCGAGCGACGGGTCGGTGCTCGGCGTGGCGGCGGTGATGCGCGACATCCGCGCCCGCAAGCGCGCCGAGTCCGAGCTCAAGGCGGCGCTGCGCGCCAAGGACGTGCTCCTCTACGAGGTCAACCACCGGGTGAAGAACTCGCTCCAGCTCGTCACCTCGCTCATGCTCATCGAAGCGGGCAAGATCCGCGATCCGGACGCGCGGGCCGCGCTGCTCGACGCGCGCCAGAAGGTCGCGACCGTCGCGCAGCTCCACCACCGGCTCTACGGCGACGGCGCGCACGACGCGGTCGACTTCGGCGCGTTCCTCGCCGATCTCGCCCGCTCGCTCGCGCCCGCGGCGGACGGGGCGGGCGGCATCGACGTCGAGGTCGACGCCCGGCTCGCCGCGCCGCTGCCGATCCGCCTCGCGGCCCCGCTCGCGATGGTCGCGAACGAGCTCATCACCAACGCGCTCAAGCATGCCTACCCCGGCGGATCGGGGCGGATCGGCGTCGGCTGCTCGGTCGAGGCGGGCGAGGCGGTGATCGTCGTCTCGGACGACGGCGTCGGCCTGCCGGCCGGCCTCGACCCGCGCACCGCGCGGTCGACCGGCATGCGGATCCTGAACGGCATCGTCCGGCAGATCGGCGGGCGCCTCGAAGCCGGGAGCTCGCCGGGGGGCGGGGCCACGTTCCGCGTCGCCGCCCGCGTCGCCGAGGCCGCGGCGTGAACGGGGCGAAGACCAAGGTCCTCGTCGTCGAGGACGAGCCCATCCTTGCCATGTCGCTCGAGATCCTGCTCGATACGCACGGGAGCTACGAGGTGGTCGGCGTCGCCGACGATCTCGGGACGGCGGTCGCGCTCGCCGACGAGCGGCCGCCCGACGTGGCGCTGGTCGACATCCAGCTCGCGCGCGGCTCCTCCGGCTACGACGTGGCGGCCGAGCTCCGCAGCCGCGGCGTCGCCGCGCTGTTCATGACCGGGAACGTGCCGCCCGAGCCGCGCCCCGACCTGACGCTCGGCTGCCTGTCGAAGCCGTTCGGCGACGACGCGCTGTTCCGGGCGCTCGAGGTCGCGCGGGCGCTCGCGTCGGGCGATCCGCCGCCCGCGCGCGGCCTGCCGCCCGAGCTCGAGATTTACTAGCGCCGCGGGCCCCGTCCGGCCCCTCAATCCATCGGCACGGGGCGGCCGGCGGCCATGACGTAGCGCACCGCCCGGAGCGCCTTGGGGTCGCTCGCCGGGTCGCCGTCGACGGCGATGAGGTCGGCGGCCTTGCCGGCCTCGATCGTGCCCGTCTCGCGGTCGACGCCGAGGAGCCGCGCCGCGCCGCTCGTCGCCGCCACGAGCACGTCGCGCGGCGCCATGCCGCCCAACCGCACCATCAGCTCGGCCTCCTCCGCGTTGCGGCCGTGCTCGGACACCGCCGAGTCGGTGCCGAAGGCGATGCCGACGCCGGCCTTGTAGGCGGCGTTGAGAGCCTTGCCCCACGCGGCGACCGTCTGGCGCGCCTTGGCCTCGACGAGCGGCGTGTAGACGCCCTTGCCGAGGCGGTCGTTGAGCCCGGTCGTGGCCATCAGTGTCGGCACCAGCCACGTCCCGTTCGCCTTCATCGCGCGCACCGCGTCGGCGTCGGCGAAGGTGCCGTGGTCGATCGAATCGACGCCGGCGCGCGCCGCCGCCTCGATGCCGCGCGCGCCGTGCGCGTGCGCCGCCACCTTGAGCCCGAGCCCGCGCGCCGCCTTCACGATCGACGCCATCTCCGCGTCGGTGAAGTGGGCGTCGAGCCCGCGGCCCTGCTGCGAGAGCACGCCGCCGGTCGCGGTGATCTTGACGACGTCCGCGCCGTTCTTCGACGCGAGCCGCACCTTGGCCGCGCACTCGTCGGGCCCGGTGCAGGTGTAGCCGTCGTCGAGCGCGGCGTTCACCTTCGGCACGAAGCCGGTGACGTCGCCGTGGCCGCCGACGATCGACAGCGCCGGCCCCGACGAGACGACGCGCGGGCCGGGCGCGAGCCCTTTCGCCACCGCGTCGCGCACCGCGTGGCCCGCGAGTCCCGGCGAGCCGAGGTCGCGCACCGTGGTGAACCCGGCGCGCGCCGTCACGAGCGCGTTCTTGAGGCCGACGGCGGTGGCGTATTCGGGGGACGTGGTGGCGAGCTGCCAGAACTGGTCGTCCGGCTCGCCCGTCAGGTGGACGTGCGCGTCGATGAGGCCGGGGAGCACGGTCTTGGCCGACAGGTCGACGAGCGTCGCGCCGGCCGGCACGGGCCCGTGCCCGTCCTCGATGCGGACGATCCGCCCGTTCTCGACAACGATCGTCGACGCGCCGCGCGCCGGCTTCGCCGCGTCGGCGATCAGCCGGCCCGCGCGCACGGCGTAGGTCTCGGCGCCCGCGGGCGCGGCGAGCGCGGCCGCCGCCGCGAACGCCGTCAGAAGGCCGGTCCTGGTCATCGCTTCATCCCCCTCGTGGTCCGGGGTTGTCCGCCCCGCTCCCGCCGAGCCTAGAGCGCCGGCGGACCGCGGCGCAAGCGGCGCCTCGCGCCGTCGGAGGCGCGCCGCCGACCAATTTGTCGGCGACGGTTCAGCGCTTCTTAGCGATCTTTGGACCCTACTATGCCGATGCCGCCTAGCCCTACCCTTGTCCTGCCGCCGCCCGAGCAACCTAACGAGAGGGACGGCCCGAGAAGGGACCCGATGCTTCACGATCCGCCCACGGCCTATCCCGGCGAGCAAGCGACCGCGGCGCAGATCGCGCGCCTTGCGCACGAATATCGCATCGCCGCCGAACGGCTGCGCCCGGCCGGTCGGCGCGGCAAGCCGCTGTCCTACGCGCCCTATCGCCTGAACGCGATCCACGCGATCGAGCTCTACCTCAACGCGCTCCTGGTCGCGGCCGGCCGGCGACCGGAAGAGCTACGAGGGCACGGGCACGATCTCGCGGCCCGTGCGGGGCTGGCTTCTGCCGCAGGCCTCGTTCTCCGAGCCAGGACCGCCGCTCACCTGCATGGCCTTTCGAACGCTCGGGAATATCTGAGAGCTCGCTATGCCGCCGAGGCGCCGCTGCCGCCGGGCGACGTGAACCGGCTGGAGGCGACGCTGGCCGAGGTTGCAGGCAAGGTGACTGCGCTCCTTGAGCGCGCGTAGCCTTAGACGTTCCCGCTACGAATGGCTGAGCCAGAGGTCTGGCCCCCCGTGTCTTTGCGCAACCAAGCCGGAGCGTAGCCCGATCGGCGTCCGCGATCCACCGCGGGCGCGGGATGTCGCCGCGGTGCCCGATCGGCTAGGGTGCGGCGATGGCCGTTCCGCCCGTCACCGTCGCTCGCCTCGCCCCACGCGACACCGCGCGCCTGCGCGAGCTCAACGCGCTGTTCGGCGAGGCGTTCGGGGAGCCGGACACCTACGGTGCGGAGCCGCCGGGCGACGCCTATCTCGCGGACCTGCTCGCCAAGCCGCACGTCGTGGCGCTCGTCGCGCCCGCGGACGGGCCGGTGGTCGGCGGCCTCGTGGCCTACGAGCTCGACAAGTTCGAGCGCGCCCGCCGCGAGTTGTACATCTACGACCTCGCGGTGGCCGAGGCCCACCGGCGCCGGGGCGTCGCCACCGCGCTGATCGCCGAGCTCCGCGCGATCGCGGCCGCGCGCGGCGCGTGGGTCGTCTACGTCCAAGCCGACCCGGGCGACGACCCCGCGATCGCGCTCTACGGGAAGCTCGGGACCCGCGAGGACGTGCTGCACTTCGACATCGGCGTCGATCCGGCGGCATAGGTTGGACGTCGGCCGCGCCTCGGACCCGATACGCCGGGCCGCCACGCCTCGCGGCGCCGGGACCGCTCGACGGCCGGAGCGGCCCGAGCGAGAAAGCGGTTGCCCTGATCTGGAGGCGTTCGATCGTGGCTTGTCCACCGTCCCGCGTCGGCGCCGCGAGTGCGGCCGTGCTGGCATCGTTCGCGCTGCTCGCCGCCTGCTCCCGCGAACAGGAACGCTCCCCCGACGACGGCGGCAGGAAAACGGTCGCCGCCCGGCCGGACGTCGCGGCGGGCGCGCTCGCCCGGGCCGCCGGCCTGGAGCCCGTCGCCGCGCCTGGCGACGTGAGCGTCCCGCGCGTCGTCGGGCTCGAGCCGAGCGTCGCCCGGCCGATCAACGCCGCCTTGGACGAGCGGCGCCGCGCGGCGCTGGCCGAGGCCGCGGAATGCCGGGCGGCGGTCGGGCCCGGGGGCGGCCATTATTCGCTGACGACCGCGGTCGCGTACAACGACGACGGGCTGCTCAGTCTGCGGTTCGAAGGCGACAGCTTTTGCGGCGGCGCGAACGGCACGCCCCTCCGCGGGGCGGCGACGTTCGACCTGCGCACGGGAAAGGCGGTCGACGTCGCCGCCCAAACCACGCTCGGGCGGGAGGCCCTCGCCACCCTGGCGCTGCCCCACTACACGGGCGGCGAGGCGTGCGCCGCCGTCCTCCGGGATCGCGCGCTCGCGCCGCTTGGCGACGTTTTCCTCGCCCGCGACGGGCTCGCCGTCGCCTACGACGTGTCGATCGGCGCCGCGGAGGGCTGTTCGCTGCCGCCCGCGGTCGTCCCGGCCGACGTCGCCGCGCGGCACGTCCGCGCGTCCGGCCCGGTCGCCCGCGCGTGGCGCCGCGGGCCGGCGGCGGCGCGCCGCGTTCCGCCCGTCGACGACTGCGGCGGCGACCCGTCGCTGCAGGCCTACCGCGCCCGCCTGAACGACGCCGTCCGGCAGAAGTCCGTCGCGGGGCTCCGCGCGCTCGTCGACCCCAACGTCCTGATCGACTTCGGCGGCGGGGTCGGGCGAGCGGCGTTCGAGGCGCACTGGCGGCTCGACCGCCCCGCCGAAAGCCCGCTCTGGTCGGAGCTTCGGATCGTGCTCGGGCTCGGCTGCCGGATCATCGGGGCCGCCGCGGTGGCGCCGTCGCTCGGCGACCTGCTGCCCGACGACGTCGATCCCTTCAACACCGTCGTCGCGATCGGCGGCGCGCCGCTGCGATCGGCGCCCCGTGAAGGCAGCCCGATCGTGGTTCGGCTCGACTGGGACCTCCTCGTGCTCGCCGACGAGGATCTTTCGAAGGCGTGGCTGCCGATCGCGCTACCGGACGGCCGGCGCGGCTTCGTGCGGCAGGCCGACGTGCGCAGCCCGCTCGACTACCGCGCGACCTTCGAGAAACGACCCGGCGGCTGGACGATGACGCAGTTCGTGTCCGGCGACTGACGGACGGCCGGGGCGCGATCGCCGACCGACGTAACGCGCGGCGCATGGGCGCTCCGGCACCGCCATCGGGCGCAGCTTGACTCGAGGTTCAACGTCGAACTAAGTAGTTGAACGTCGAACTTTATGGAGGGTCCCATGCTCGGGCGTCGGAACGCGATGCAACTGCTCGCGGCCCTGCCGGTCACGGCCGCGCTCGGCCTGCCCGCCGGCTGTGCGTCGGACGCCGATCCGGCCGCCGCATGGCGTCGGCCTGGGCACGGCGAGCGGGACGTCCGCCGATGGGCGCTGGCGCACGCGATCCTCGCGCCGAACCCGCACAACCGGCAGCCGTGGCTCGTGCAGCTCCCCGGCGACGACGCCATCGTCCTCCGCCCCGACCTGTCCCGGCTCCTGCCCGAGACGGACCCCTTCGACCGCCAGATCGCGATCGGCTGCGGGGCGTTCCTCGAGCTCCTCGCGATGGCGGCGGCCGAGCGCGGCCACCGCGCCGAGATCGAGCTTTGGCCGGACGGCGAGCCGCGGCCCCGGCTCGACGGCCGCGCGGTGGCGCACGTCCGGCTGGTGCCCGATCCGGGGGCGCCGAAGCACCCGCTCTTCGCGCACGCCCTCGCGCGGCGCACCAACCGGCTCGAGTACGACGGCGCGCGCCCGGTGGAACCGGCCGCCCTCGCGTCGCTCGCATCGGCCGGACGCGCGTCGGTGCGGGCGGGCGTCACGGCGGAGCCGTCGCGGGTCGCGCGGCTGCGGTCGATCGTGGCGCGCGGCTACCGCGTCGAGTGCGAGACCCCCGGGCCCTACCGCGAGAACGTGGACGCGATGCGGATCGGGGCCGCCGAGATCGCCGAGCACCGCGACGGCATCAACCTTTCGGGGCCGGCGATCGAGATCGGGCGGCTGACCGGGCTGGTCACGCGCGAGGCGTTCCTGCGGCCCGGCAGCTTCGCGGCCGGCGCGTTCGCGAGGTCGGGCGAGCCCTGGGTCCGGAGCTCGATGGCGTTCGCGTGGCTCACCACGCCGGGCAACACGCGCCGCGACCAGATCGAGGCGGGACGCGCCTATCTGCACCTCAACCTCTTGGCGACGCGCGCGGGGCTTGCCATGCAGCCGTGGAGCCAATGCCTCCAGGAGTATCCGGCCATGGAACCCGTCTTCCGCGACGTCCACGGAGCGCTCGGTGCGGCGCCGCCGGAACGCGTCCAGATGCTGGTGCGGCTGGGCCACGCCGACGCCGTCCCGCCGGCGCCGCGCCGCGGCCTCGGCGAGCACGTCGTCGCGTGAGCCGCGCCGCCGCGCAGGAGCCGCTGCTGGCGCTGCTGACCGAGATCGGCATCATCGCGCACCTCACGAGCACGCGGTTCGACCGGGCGGCCCCCGGCGGGCTCAACGCGTCGCAGTTCGGCGTCCTCAACCATTTCGCGCGCACGGGCAAGGCGTACGAGACGCCCGCGCGGCTCGCCCGGGCCTTCCAGGTCACCAAGGGCAACATGACCAACACGGTGCAGCGCCTCGAGGCGCTCGGCTTCGTGGACGTCGACCCGGATCCCTCCGACGGGCGCGGCAAGCGGGTCCGCCCGACCGCGGCCGGGCTCGCCGCGCACGCGGCGGCGGTCGAGGAGCTCCGGCCGCAGTACGAGGCGCTGATCGCCGGGCTCGACCGGGCGGCGATCGAGGCCGCGCTGCCCGCGGTTCGCGCGCTCCGCCTGGCGCTCGACGAGGCGCCGGACCGCTAGACCGGGACCCGTTGCCGCGGGTCGGCGGCGGTGCCACCATCCGCCGATGGACTTCCGAATCCGGCCCGCGACAGCCGCCGACGTCCCCGCGATGCACGCGGTGCGGCGCGCGGTCCGGGAGAACCGCCTCTCCGACCCGGGGCGGGTGACGGAGGCGTCGTACCTGCCTTACGTCGCGGACGGGAGCGCCTGGGTCGCCGAGACCGACGCCGGCGTCGCCGGCTTCGCCGCGGTCGACCTCCCGGCCGAAAGCGTCTGGGCGCTGTTCGTGTCGCCGGGGGCGGAAGGGGCGGGCATCGGACGGGCGCTCCACGGCGTCGTGCTCGACCGGGCGCGCCGCGCGGGCCTGTGCCGCCTCCGGCTCGGCACGGAGGCGGGCACCCGGGCGGAGCGCTTCTACCTCGAAGCCGGCTGGACCCGGGACGGCACGGCCGGCGGCGAGACCCGGCTCACGATCGAGCTGGACGCCTGAACGTCGGCCCTCGAAGCGGACTTCGACGCCCGGGCGAGGTCGTTCCGCGAAAACGCTTGCCTGCGCTCGGCGGTCGGCGTCTCTTGTCGGCTGCATGCTGGAGGCGCTGTCCGACGACATCTGGCTGGCCGACG
>Ga0164290_1001701_pt1 | contig 25958 bp, 25 predicted proteins | sample Micstemetagenome_FD_108782 | JGI IMG/M metagenome (GOLD analysis project Ga0164290, IMG submission 108782) | Contaminated culture microbial community from soil near Moab, Utah, USA - Microcoleus steenstrupii SON62 (Illumina Assembly) | ecosystem: Environmental > Terrestrial > Soil > Soil crust...
GTGCGGGACAAGCGGGGCGTAGCCTTGCGAAGGACGCGCGGTCGGGACTGCGCTCAACGCGCTTGAGCGAAGCGGCGGCGAGAGGGCCGACCTGCGACTAGGTTCCTCTTTCCTTCCACCCATCCATTTCTGAAGGGCGCGAAACGCCGGCGCCGGGCAATGGGACCGGCGCGTCGGATGGATGATGGACAAGAAAAAGGGCCGACGGAAAACCGCGGCCCGTTAGGTGTGAAGGTAACTCTACCTCCAGAGGGGAACAGCGGATGCAGCGGTACTGGGAGGAAAACCGCCATGTGCATCAGCTGTTCGCAATATGCCTGATCTTTTGCCGATTGCAAATCACTGGTTGCGCAGGTTGGCTATGCAGAAACTGCGGTGGCGTCCGTCGCTTCGTCGTCTATCGGCAAGGGCGTATCGTCGTTCGCCGCCAGGAATCTTTCGAGGTCGACGAGCTGAGTGCGCTTTTCCTTGAGCTCCTCGGCGAAGGCGAAGGTACCACCGTCGCGCGAGCGATAGGAAGCAAGCCGGCGCAGCGCGTCATCGTGACGATGGCGATAGCGTTCCCGCTCCTCCTCAAACCCGTCGAGAGCATGTTCCAGACGCGAGATGCACCCAAGCGGCGTGGCCGTGACCGCGAGATCGATCTCGTAGTCGGCGCCGGTCCGCTGGAGCATGGTCATATAGCGATATCCGTCTCCGCATCCGAAACGCTCGCCCTCGAACGTAAGATCGAACCCGCCGATCTGGGCCAGGACGAGCTCTCCCTCCTGTTGCAACTGAACGAGAGTGAGAATCTCCTTCATCAAAGCACGGCCCGCGGCCTTCCTGTCCTCATAGCCTTCCTCCATGACGGACACTGAGAACCCATCACCCGCGGTCGGGACCAGGCGAGCGAGGTCGCGGCCGATCTCATCGATGCGGCGTGTGGATGCCTTGATGTCGCGCTCGGCGTCACGGATCTGGCGCCTGATCGCATACTGATCGTCGTCATGGGCGGCGCGCAGGCGCTCGAGCCTGGCGATATCGGCCTCGAGGCCTGCCTTTTGCATCAGGCGCTCGTCGCCCGAGGCGATCGCCTTGGCCATAGCGAACTGGTTGGCCGCACCTTCGCCGAGATCGTCGAGCCGGCGGATCGACGTATCCCCTGATAGCGCTGCTGCAATAAACCGCGCCTTGCGCTCGTTGTTCTGCCACATCGCCGCGTCAAGCGACCCTTGCGTCGCATAGGCGAAGATGTCGACTTCGTCGTGTTGGTTGCCCTGCCTGATGATGCGGCCTTCCCGCTGTTCGATCTGCGATGGCAGCCAGGGCACATCGAGATGGTGCAATGCCTTCAAGCGGAGCTGGGCATTGACGCCGGTGCCCATGGTCTCAGACGAGCCGATCAGGAAGCGTATCTTGCCGGCACGTACATCGCCAAACAGGCGCTGCTTGGCCTCCGACTTCTTGTAGTCCTGCATGAAGGCAATCTCGGCCGACGGGACGCCGAGGCGGACGAGTTCGTCGCGGATCCAGCGATAGGCCGAGAAGCCGCGGGATTTCTCGACATTGATCGTGCCGAGATCCGAAAAGATCATCTGTGCGGCCCCGGGAAGATCGAAGGCCTTGCCATCGGGCCGGATATAGGTGTGTTCGCGGGTGGCCTGCCAGATCGAAAAGGCATTCTGGACGAGCAGATTGAGCTTGTTGTTGGGCTCGTTATCGCCATCGGCCTCGACCAGGCGAAGGTCGATCGCGGCATGCCGACCGTCGGTGATGACCGAAAGCAGGATGTCATCGCCGGGTTTCGCCGGTCCCTCCCGCATTTCGATCGCCTTGATCCGGGCGTCGAGGATGGTCTGGTAGTTGCGGAAGGCCTGCGTTGGTTTCGCGGTCAGGATCTGGCGCCGGCCGGTCGATACCTCCGGCACCTTCACAAACTGGCGAAGATCATCGGGCATCACGACATCGGCGAAGCTCCGGAACATGGCAATAAGTTCGGGCACGTTGACGAAGCTCGCGAAGCGGCTGACAGGTTTGTATTTGCCGGACGGCTGGATTTCAAGTTTCGTCGTGGTGTCGCCGAAGCACGATGCCCAGGCGTCGAATTCGTGCAGCCCGCGTTCGCGCAGCGCTTCATTCCCGAGCAGGCGCTGGATCGAGAACATCTCGCCGAGTGTATTGGTGATCGGTGTGCCCGACGCCAGGACCAGTGCACGGCCGGGATTCTTGGTCTCGATGAAGCGGGATTTGACGTAGAGATCCCAGGCGCGTTGCGAGCCATTCGGATCAATGCCCTTGAGTGTCGACATATTGGTGGCAAAGGACAGCTTGCGGAATTCCTGTGCCTCATCGATGATGATCTGATCGACCCCAATCTCCGAGATCGTGAGCAGATCATCCTTGCGGGTCGAGAGTGCCTCGAGCCGCTCTTTCAAACCTTCCTTCAACCGTTCAAGGCGCTTGCGCGAGACGCGGTCCGCGCTGTCGACTTTGGTCAGCAGGTCTTCATAGAGTTCGAGCTCGTCCTGGATCATCTGCTGTTCGAAGGCTGAGGGCACTGCGATAAACCGGAAGGCCGAATGCGTGATGATGATCGCGTCCCAGGTCGCGGTCGCGGCGCGCGACAGGAATCGGGCGCGCTTGTCCTTAGAAAAGTTGGTCTCGTCGGCGACCAGTATGCGGGCATTGGGGTAAAGCGCGAGAAACTCACGCGCGGCCTGCGCCAGGCAATGGCCCGGCACGACCAGCATGGCCTTGGCGATCAGACCGAGGCGCCGTTGTTCCATGATGGCGGCCGCCATCGTCATCGTCTTGCCGGCGCCGACAGCATGGGCGAGATAGGTGGAACCCGCCGAAATGATCCGCCAGATGCCGCGTTTCTGGTGCCCATAAAGAGTAAAGGCGCCGGAGGCGCCTGGAAGTTTGAGGTGGGAGCCGTCGAAACGCCGTGGCGCTATATTGTTGAAGCGGTCATTATAGACCCGCGACAGCCTGTTGGTTCTGTCAGGATCGGTCCATACCCAGTTCTGGAAGGCATCCTTTATCTTCTGCAGCTTGTCGCGTGCCGCTTCGGTATCGACGACATTGAGCACGCGACGCTCGCCGTCAGGATCCTTGAAGATATCGTAGATCTGCGGCACACGGCTGTTGAGCGCATCGGCGAGCAGCTCGCCCGCGTGCCGACGGCTCGTACCCCATTCCGACGTGCCGACGGCCGTGTAGCCGAGCTGGCGTGCCTCGACCGTCCAGGATCCGAGCTCCGGCAGATGGTGAATACGGATCTGGGTGCCCATGGTTTCGCGGACAAAGGCAGCGACGTCGGAGGATGGCAGCCAGGGCGCACCGAGCCTCGCGGTGATATCGGATGGTCCGAGATCTCGCGGCTGGACGGCCTGCAGTGCCCTCACGTTGCGCACGAACGCAGGATCGAGTTCGGATGCGGCCTGCGCCGCCGCGAGTTTGGATCGCACCGCGCCGGCGAGATAGGCGTCGGACGTTTTCCACGATCCGTCGGCCGGGTCTTGGTAGATGGTATCGCCGAGCTCATCGATGACGGCGTCAACGTCGCGATGCAACAGCTCCGCAATGTGCTCAAGGTCGACGCAGCCGCGTTCGTTGAGGACGACAGCCAGAGCGTCGGCGGCCGAAGTGATGACGGGCGGGGCAGGCGGCGCGATCACCCGCTCGGTAAAGATCGGACCCGGCTTGGCGGTGTCCGTCTCGAGGTCATAGTCCTCGATGGAGGCGACGAGCCAGCAATCGGGATCGTCGAGGAAGGGCTGCAGGTTGGGGCGGCGGTGGGTCTCGCGCGTCTCGCCAGTTTCAGGGTCTTCGATGATGGAGACCGTCGTGTGGTTGATCGGCCCGAAGTCGCGCACGAAACTCGACCAGGCGATCCGGAGCTTTACCTGGCTGTCGCGCCATAGCCGATCAGCCTCCTGTGCCTTCAGCACCTCGCGCACGGCATCGCGGATCGGGATCAGTTTCCGCACGATCCGGATATGCTTTTCGGAGATGCCGTTGCTGCTCCGACCTTTCCGCGTAGCGATCGCCACGGCCACGCCGTCGACCATCTGCATCAGGCCAAGCCTGGTATCGACGAAGAAGCTGCCCTCACGAATGCGGGTATTGTCCGGCGTGAGGTCGACGATATCGCCGAGTTCAAGCTCCAGATCGATATCGATTTCCGTTGGCTCGCCATCGTAGAGGCCATCGGGAAGTTTGGAGATGGCATTGCCAAGCGCGGTCTCCAGGCCGACGCCGATAATCGGCGAGCAGGTATATGTCTCACCGAACGGCCCGGACGTCAGGGCATGGTTTCCCAAGACGAAATCGGGGTGTCGCGCCAGCCGGCGATTGACGCGGATCGCGCCCTGATCCGCGGTCGCGGACCCTACTTCGTCAAGCTCGAGCCAGGACTGGTCACCTTCGGCGTCCCCGATCTTGCGCTTTCGGAAGAACAGGATGTCGACGACGACATCGGTGCCAGCGTCGCGTCGGAAGCTGCCCTCCGGCAGCCGGATCGCGGCGATGAGATCGGCCGACTTGGCGATATGGGCGCGAGCCGTGCTGTCGGCTTTATCCAAGGTGCCGCTGCTGGTGACGAAGGCCGCGAGCCCGCCCGGCCTGAGAAGGTCTATCGAACGGGCGATGAAATAGTCGTGCAGCCGGAGCCCCAACGAACGATAGGCGCGATCGGATCGCACCGTGCGATCGGAGAACGGTGGATTGCCAATGGCAAGATCATAGATCGGCGCGAGATCGGTGCGAGCAAAGTCACCAGTGATAATGCGCGCCTTCGGCTGCAGCAGCCGCGCGATCCTTGCGGTGACCGGATCGAGTTCGATGCCGGTGACGAAACTCTTATCGCGGAGGTCTTCCGGCATAAGTGCAGGGAACAGGCCCGCTCCTACCCCTGGCTCCAACACGCGGCCACCACGCCACCCGAGGCGTTCCAGGCCAGCCCAAATCGCCCGCGCAATGTAGTCTGGCGTGAAATGGGCATATTGCGTCGAGCGCGCGAGCGAAGCGTAATCACCCTCCGAAACAGCGGTTTCCAGCGACGATCCCAGTGTCTCCCAGCCTTCACGAAACTCGGTCTCGCCCGGCCGCCGGAACACGCGGTTCGCCAGCTCCGATGCGCCGAAGCCCGTATAGCGGATCAACCTCGCCTGCTCGTGAGGCCTTGCCGGCCGCTCCTGCCCTTCGATCTCGGACGCAAGCAGGATGGCGGCGACATTCATCCGTGCCCGCTCTTTCCATGTCGCGGCGAGCCCACGGTTGCCTTGCAGATAGAAGTTGGCACTGTGACCACGCTTCCGCGTCTTCGATTGTGTCGGTGGCACAATGGCGATCGGGGAGGGCGCCGGCGGTGTGGGATCCGGCTCATCATCGTTCGCCGCCTCCGGCGCGAAGCCGCCGAACGCGGTGATGCCAAGCCCGGAGGAACGGGAACTGCTGCCGAAAAGATCAAGGGTGAAAGGATCGTCGCTCATAAGAATCTCCTGAAATGACGCGCGCGATCGACCGGCGCGGGGCCGGCGATCGGACGTGTTGATGGGGTCGATTGTTGGAGAGCCGATCATGCTCAGGCCGCGAGCGGGGAGGGGAGATGACGGAGATGAACCGGCAGTTTTGCCGCGATCTCGTCGTCGGTCAGTTCGCTCAGCAGCTTGAAAAAGCCGCCCTCATTACCGGCATAGATGCTGATGGTCCGGCGCCCCTGGCTGGCAATCGGCCAGCGCTCGCCAGCATAGCCGCGATAGGCATCCGCCGTGCTGCTCCAGATATGCTCGCGGCGCTCGTCCCGCGTCATCGATCGGACCGGCTGTGACTCGCGTTCGATGATGGCGACCCGCATCTGCTCGACCGATGATCGATTGGCGAGGTCGCAATAGCCATGGAAATGCCGGATGCGGCCATCGATCCGGAGTGCGAAGAAGATTGATGTCACCGAACCCGTCAAATACTCGCGCATAGCGAACATCGAGCCGCGGATCCAGAGCGGCGGCAGGAGTTCGAACATGTAGTCATGCTCTGCTTCGCTGATCTCGAACCACTCGCCGGCATAGAGAGGTGCCGCGTCGTCATCCCACCTGTTGGGCCGTTGGTTGTGACGGTCGAAGAGGCGGAACATGTCGTGGCGGACCGCCACGCCCTGGAAGACTTTGCGGATCGCGGATTGGGTGGTCATAGTTGGCTCCTTTGGTGCTGCTGGGACCGACGCGCTGGATCCTCGCGACCCCGCTTTCCTCTTCAGTCCTTCGTTACACCTCCCGGGCCGCCGGCAATCCGTCCGGCCGGGTCAAGGGCCGGCCTTGGCCGGGCGCAGCCTCCCTTGATGCGGCTGGAGGGAATGCGGCATGACGGCTTTTCCCACGCCCTTCATTTTCCTTTCGCATTCTTCAGAACGTCATTCCAATCCCCAGCCGGTGGCCGGAGGCGGAGCCATTGGCATCCCACCTCCTCAGCAAGCGCCCGAAGTCGTTCGGCGTATGCATCGCCCTGGGAATTGGCGTCAGTTGCGGCTACGAGCTGAGCACCCGTGCCGGAGACTAAATCCCGCAGAGCATCGGTTGTTTGCGGCGACCAGCCGCCGCCGGTGCTGAGATAGAGCGTGCCGTCCTGAAGGCCTTCGATGGCAGCCAGGCTCATCGCATCGATCGCAGCCTCGGTCACGCAGAAGCGATGCGCAACGGGCGAGCCGAAGCGAAACAGGAGCTTCGCTCCGCCCGTTGCGAAGCCGCGCCATTCAGGTCCGCGTTCCTCCCAACCGACGACGGCGCCGGAGCCGTCAGTATGGGCGGCCCACATGCTTCCGAGCGGCCCCTCTCGGAGAAGACCGCGGTCGATGGCCGCGCGAATGATCGGCGCTGGCAGTGATCGCACTGAACGCAGATATTGCCACGTCTTCGATCCTGGCCGCGGAGTTTGGCGCCCCTGCCATCTGTCGATCGGTGGAGTTTCATGCAAGGCCGGCGATCGGGACCGTTGCCAAACTGGCAATGACGGCGCGAGCCCGACGAGCGACGCGACACGCTCGACGCATGGCGGGAAATCGATGCCATCGAGATGCGCGACGAGCGAAAATACGTCGCCCTTCGCTTCGCTCAGAGGATCGAACCAGCCGTGGCCGTCGTGGGTGACGATGATGATCTCGGCCGCACGGCGGAATTTTGCGGCGCGGCGGGTGCTTTCCTTTTCGTCTATCGCAAATCCCGCCTGGCACAGGACTACCGCGCAGCCGACTTCTTCTCTCAACTTTTCGATTTCTGCTCTCTTCATTTTTCTCCCGATCAACTTCGATCGGCCTCGCTTGAGTTTCCTGTCCGCAATTTCGCGGTCAGCTTCCGTCCGCCGCGAAGAGCAAAGGACGCAAGGGCGCGGCTGGAAATTGTTGAATCCGACAGTGTTTCCGCCAGCCCGCCGCGGCGCAGCCTCCCTTACGGCCGCCTGCTCGCAAGCGGCACGCCGAAGGCCAAGGCCGGCTCAATGAGCCGGCCCGAAGGCGAAGGGATCGATTTCGTGGATGATGTCGACTTCATCGCTATCCAGTTCGTCGGACGGCAGGACGCCGATCTCATCGCCGGACCTGAAAAGTGTGACCGGAACCATGAGGGTGCGGGCGAGTGCGAAGGCGTGCGACTGTGCGAGACTCAGATCGTGCGACATTTGAGAGGCTCCTTCAGGAGCGGGCCAATCCCCGCTGATGGCTCCAGGAAGGACCAGGGGCGGTCGCGATCACCGCGCGGGCGAAGCCAAGCGGCCGTAGCTTCGCGTACGGACCCCTCGTGGGTTGATCGACGGAGATCCGGGCGTGGTCCAGGACGCCATCACAAGAAGCGGGATTGGTTTGCTCCGGCGGTGGCTCAGAGCGCAGATCGTGCGATAGGACGAGTCCTCACAGCTGCATTGCTCGACGAAGGTGTCCGCGCTTTTCTGGGAGGTCGCCGATTTCCAGCCATGTAGAGAAGCGCGCTCGCGGCCGAGAACCCGGCAAAGAGAGCAAACATCGCTGGAGCGCCATGGAGACCGAGCGTCAAACCTCCCAGGGTGGGTCCGAGAAAACTACCGGCACTCGAAAGCGCATGAGCGCCATAGAAGCTTCCCCTGTTCTCCTCATTCGAGATGGCGTCGACCAAAATGTACTCTGACGGAACGACCAGGATCTCGCCAGTGGTGAAGACGACCATCGAAACAGCGAAGCCCACCAGGCCTGAGGAAGAGAGGAAACCAATCTGGCTGACCATGATCAGAACGCAGCCGACTATCAGCGCATTCAGCGCACCCACGCGTTCAATGAAGCGCCGTGCGGCGGGATTGCCAAACAGAACGACCGCACCATTGATCGAAACAAGATAGGCGAAGATCTCGACGCCGCCGTCGATATTGCCCGAAAGGTAGGGTGCAAGCGTGGCGGACCATTGTCCGTACACGGCGATCAGTAACGTGCCGCCGGCGACGAAGTACATCAGCTGCGGGTCACGCATCGCGACCTTGATGCTCGCGACCAAAGGCATCAGCGCGGAGGCATCGCTGTCATGAGTCCGTTCGACCGACGGCAGACTCAGCAAATGAAGGGCGATGGCGAGCACCGCATAGACGGTACCAGCAAGAACGAACAGAGTTGTCGGGGCGGCACCCGCCGCAATCCCGATCATCGGCCCAATGGTCCATCCAACATTCGACGCGGTGTAGCGCCAGGAAAAGTACTTGAGGCGCTGAGGTTCCGGGCAAACGTCACTGATCAGTGCCCGCGAGATTGGCCCATAGATCGATATCGCAATCGCCGCGACGGTTTGCGCGAGACAGAATACGAGCACCGACCCCGCAAGCCCCATCCCGACCATGGCGAGCGCCATGCACATCAGTGTCAGAACCAGTACGGGCTTGCGCCCGACTCTATCCGAAATCGACCCCGCAAACGGGGCGGCGATCGCGCCCAGCAGTGGGCCAATTCCGAGAAGGAAGCCAATCATGGCGGGACCGAGACCAAAGACCTGCTGTAACTCTATTGCAAGGAAGGTCATGCTCATTGCGCGCGCAACGGTGACGACGCCGGCGCCGACGATGAGTAGCATGATACCGCGCGGCCTTCGTGGCTGTTTGCCCATACCTCTACCTGTATTTCCTACAATTTCACCACGGCAAGGCTTGGGCTAAGGTCCATGCCTCCAAACCTGAGTGCATCCACAAACCGCTGCCGAAAGACGACTATCCCGATGGAAGATCGAAAGAGACTGTCGTCATCGCTGGCGACGCTACGGGCGGCGAAGCATCGTGATCAGCTCAACCCGGCGCTGCGGGAACTCTGCACGCAGTATGGCTTGTCGCACATGACATTCCTTGTGGCTCGTATCCGGAGCCAGTCGGAGAGATACCCATATTATTGCACGACTTATCCCGAGGCATGGACGCGGTGCTACATCGACAAAAGCTATTTCGACATCGACCCAGTGATCGACGTGCTGCGCTGGGGGCATCTGCCGGTGGATTGGGCCTCCCTCGATTGGCGATCGACGCGAGCCTCGCGCTTTTTCAAGGAGGCAAGGCGCCACGACATCGGCCCGCATGGCCTGACGATCCCTATCCGAGGTCCGAGGGGAGAACGCTGCCTATTTTCAGTCACCTCGAACCGTTCCAAGCGCGATTGGTCCAGACTGCGCACTTCAAGCATCCATGACCTGCATATCCTTTCCCACTACCTTCACGAAACGGTGCTCGCTTTGATCGGGCTTCGTAATCCGGATGGCTATCGGGAACTCTCCCCGCGCGAGCGACAGTGTCTTCAGTTGCTTGCGACGGGCCGAATTTCAAAACAGATCGCGGCGGCACTGGGCATTTCAGAGAGCGCCGTGAAACTGTACCTGCGATCGGCAAGAACCAAGCTCGGGGCCTCCACAAGTCATCAGGCCGCAGCAAAGGCCAGCTTCCACGAGTTGATCGAATTGTAAGAGCGTCGGTCGCGTCAGTGGCCCGCATATCTCGTCCCCTTGCCACCTCCGGTCAATCTGCCAATTTCGGTAGATTGCCGCATCCTTTCCCGGGGTTCACAGATAGCAGTCTGAACATTTTCAACCGACGGATGCGGACCTCGCGAGCAAAATTGCCCGCAACGGCCAAGGTGAGCCGCGCATCTGCGTCCGATTGGAGGAGTGCCATGGTGGATGAGGCAACGATTGAAAAATGGCGAAGCGCTCCTCGGCTGACGTCTTTCGCCCCGTTCTTCGAAAGAACCGCGAGCGGGCAGGGTGGGGCACCGGACCTTGCTGAACCAGAGCTCGACATCAGCTTGCTCGACTTCGATCTCGAGGCGGCGGTCCTCTCGGACACGCATCGACGCCTGTGGGGGAAATTCGACAGCCACTATTTCGCGAGCATTCCTTACAGGCTTGAAGAGGAATGCCGTCTGGGCGCTGCGATACTCTCCTTTGGATTGAGGACCTGGGTTCGCAACGCCCATCCGACGACCATCTACACGCTGGGCACCGGCACGGGTTGCCTCGCGCGCAGCCTCGCCAGGCTTGGCGGTGGCCGGATCGAAACCCTCTGCTGCAGTCCGACGGCCGCCAATCGAGTGGCCTTTCATGCAAACCGCGGAAGCGAGCACGCCCACTTCTTCCACGGCCCGTTTTTCGAACTCGACAAAGCGCGATATGCTGATGACGCTGATCTTCGCGCATTCAGGAATGGATTTGACGTCCTTTTCGAGGACACGACATTTCAGATGTATGATCGTGATCGTCGAAAGCAGCTGGAGTTTGTCGTACCCCGGATACGACCCGGCGGCCTTCTGGTGCAGGTGCAAAAACTCGCCCAGAAGGACAGTGATATCTACGACGAACGCGAGCGCCAGAAGGACGAGCTTTTCAAGTCGCGGTACTTCTCAGTGGGCCACATCTCGGAGAAAAAGGATGAGGTCCTGACGACAATGGCAGGTCTTCAAGTGGATCTCGAGACGACGATCTCCGCCCTCAAGACGTTCTTCCGCTATTCCGTGGTGACGTGGAACAGCGGGAACTTCTACACCATCGTGTCATCCAACGCGCGGGCATCGGTGCTCGAACTGATTTCGCTGATGCTGAAGCCGGCGATCCCGCCAGGATATTGCTACGAGGCGTTACCCGCTGCGATCGTCGACACCGACACGGAGCCGTTGGCACCGGACCTGGCATGGCGGCGGGCGAACACCATGACGCTGGTGGCACCGCAGCTTGCGTTGGCGTCGTGATGTCGGAAAACTCGCTGAAGAAAGAGCAGGGATCTTACAGCGCGGCTGATGTCAGGAGGACGCTGTCGACGCTGATGCCCGAGCTCTCTCGCTATTGGCAGCGCCCGCTCCATGCCTATGCATCGGTGGCCTATGACGTCGACCCGTTTCGCTCCGATTGTCCGGTACGCAATCATGCTATGGATCGCCTCTCCAATTGCGTCGAACGAGCGGCGTTTAGGGCAGGTTTTGAGGCGGAGGAGGCCCGGAGCGCCAGCCTTCAAGTCTTGGCGTCGCCTGTGCTCCAGACAGGGCCACATTGCCTTCTGCTCATCGAACCAGATGCCTTTTACTCGCATTTGTTCAGTTTGCTCGGCCTGAAAGCTCAAGGCCGCAAGTGGTACATCAGCTACTGTGTTTCGACGACGTCTTTTATCGAAGCGGCCAAGAAAGGGCCTGGCTGGCTGCAGCTCGAAAGTGAGCCCCTCAACCTCTTCGGCCTCTCCCGGCGCCGGATGGATGGTCGCAGCATCTGCTGTTTGAATGGTCCCTACCGTTTCTCACTGACGAATCCAAAGGGTGAGGCCGCGCCGAATTTCTCGGCGGCGCGCCTCGTTGCGGACTTGCCGACAGATGAATTCCCCTCTGCGACCGAAGCAATCAAGGCGGCGAACCAAGTTCTTTGGCGTCGTAAATTCGCCTCGCCCGTGCAACTGTTGCAGATCGACGATTTCGACATTGCCGATCTGATTGCCGATCATCTCGAGGATCCACAATCTTGGATGTCGACGAGTTTCGTCGGCGACGGCGGGGTTGCCAAATGCATCCTGGATGCGATCGACGGTCTCAACGCGGGACCGTGGAGTGGTTGGGTCCGAAGAACGACCGACCTCTTCTGGCGTATGGAACACGACAGGGTCGTGCCGTTACGTCTCGAGAAAAACGCACTCAAGTCCAGCGGGTCATCCCCTTTCGAAGTGCAGTTCGGGCCAGACGACCTTGCCCAGGCGCTCCGGTCACGCGCAATCCTGCCGAGCCTGTTCACGGTCTTTCTGGTGATCTCGATCTTACCCGGGACGAGAGTTCTCGGCGGATGTCGGCAGACGATCTATTATCCGCTCATGCGATACCTGGCCTCAATCGGCTTTGAACGATCGGGCCCTGACGGTTTGCTCAAGGCACTTCAGAAGGACTATCGACCCGGACTCTGGGGGCATCGTGTCTTGAGGCCAGCCGGCGACACGCCGTTTGAGGAGCTCGAGCTCGCAGGTGGGGTTTCGCCTCTGCTAGCGAAATATGCTCAACGGTCGCTTCAGGAAGCGAGCGGAGATCTTGCGAGCTTCACCCGAGATCGGATCTGGGCCGGCCTTTCAGAACATATCAGCGCCGGCTTGATCACCACGGGATCCAGGGAATGGCGGTAGTAGGCATCGGGCGACTGTGTGGCCAACGGATAACGCGTTACCCTCAAGGGCTTTCCCGATTTTGTGAGTTGTGATACAAATCCTCGGACAATGTCTCCTACACTCCGAGTTTTCGTATCAATGCCTCGTTCCGCCAACCAACGCATGCTAGCCCGGACAGTGCTCATTGAGCGCGGCATAGCACGTCTGGCCGAGCTTCGGAACGCTGGTGTGACAGCGGCAACAATGAGCCGAATGGAGCGAGATGGCGAAGTCCTACGCCTCGCTCGCGGTCTCTACCAACTTCCCGATGCTGAGCTCGATGCCAACCATGGTCTGGCCGAGACCGCCAAGCGTGTTCCGAATGCAGTCGTCTGCCTTGTTTCAGCTCTCGCATTCCACGGCCTCACCGACCAGTTGCCGAGACAAGTGTGGCTTGCCACGGGCCGCAAAGACTGGGCTCCGAAATCGGATGGCACACCTATTCGTATCGTGCGCTTTACTGAAAGCCTACTCCACGAGAGTGTTGAAACCCATGTGATTGAAGGCGTCCCTGTAAAGGTCTTTGGGATCGCTAAAACAATTGCCGATTGCTTTCGCTATCGCAGCAAAATCGGCCCTCCTGTGGCACTTGAGGGACTTCAGGAAGCGCTGCGGCAGAGAAAGGCCACGCCCGTTGACATCGCCAAACAGGCTGAACGTGGTGGAGTTCGTACCGTGATCCGCCCCTATCTCGAGGCATTAACCGCTAATGGAAATCAGAAACGCTGGCGCTTCCGAGGCAATGGTACAGTCGCGATTCTGACGGAAATATAATGTGCATTCTATTGCTTTCGACTATTTAAAGGTCTATCTTTTAGTCTAAACGGAGTTCAAACGATGAAGCTAGCTCAGCAGGTGAGACCCATCAGTTATCTCAAGGCACATGCGCCCGAAATTGTCCGGTCCTTGGCCGAAAATCGCGAGCCTGTGGTTCTGACAGTGCACGGAGAGGCGAAAGCGGTATTGCAAGACATATTCCATTACGAGGAAACGCAGGAGACGCTAGCGCTGCTGAAGGTTTTGGCGCTGACCAACAAGCAGGTCGAGGCCGGCAGAGTCTACCCGGCATCCGAAGCATTCAAACGGGTTCGTCAGCGCGTTTCTCTGTCCTGATGTTATACCGAGTTCTTTTTTCCGAAGACGCTGAGAAGGACGTCGAGGATCTCTACCGATTCATCGCCGGACGGGATGGCATCGAGACCGCCGAGCGGATCCTAAGCGAACTCGAGGCTGCCGCAGGGAGCCTTACGGATATGCCCGCCCGAGGGAACGTCCCAAAGGAACTTGTTTCGGTGGGTCTTACCGAGTATCGCGAGTTACACCACAAGCCTTGGCGAATGATTTACCGGATCATGGGATCGGACGTCGTCATATACTGTGTCGCTGACGGTCGGCGCGACATGCAGTCGTTTCTTGAGCGACGTTTGCTCAGATAACTCAGTAAGAACCGCGCGATGTCGTCATTTCGGCGCCCGGAACCGGACCCCGATCCCACCACCGTTCTCCGGAATGAACTCTATTCCCGCCTCTTCGAGCACCTCTTTGATGCGTTCAAGCGTGCCTGGCCGCAGTTCTTCGCCCCTCTCCAAACGGCTAATAGTATGCGTCGAGACGTCGGCGGCGCTCGCCAAGTCCCGGACCCCCCAGTCGAGCGCTACACGCGCCATTTTACACTGAACAGCATTCATAAATCGCAACACAGTAGCGTTTTCGGTTGCCCACCAACGGCGGATCGGATAGCTTCCAAATCGAAAATCGGTTGGGCGACGTGTTCGAGCACGGTGCCCAACCTGACCACAACCAAGCTGTTTGGGAGCTCGGATCATGGCTGATTCTGAGAATAGCAGAACTTTGTCTCCAATCGCCACGGGAAACCTGATTTCGCTCACCGAGCGTTTCCTGGAGGAAATGGCCGCAGGGCAGGGCGTTTCCTGCACCGCTGACGTCGACCACGCTCTCACCAAGTGGATAGCCTGGTGGGAAGCGCATCGCGAGTACGCCCGGCTTTGCAGCGTCCAGCAACAGTTGGAGAGCGAGCTATTTCGAATGGCCGAGAGCCCACGGGTGGAAGTTCGCGTGCCGAACCAAGTTAGCCCAGTGATCGCCGAAACTCTGGAAGAGATCGACGCCTGGCTTGAAGGGGAGGCGTTCGCCGAGTTGCGCGAACACGCCAAGACAGAGCTGGCTGCCCGCCGCCACGCATGGGACAGCGCCGATCATGTAATCGGCTACAGCCGCGCCAAGGCGGCGGAAGATATCGCCGCGGCAAGGGAACAGCGGCTCGCGGAAGAACTATGGGGCGCATCGACAGGATCGGTTGCTTTGGCCACTGCAAAGCTCCACTGCATCATCCAGATCGGGGAGCCCACGCCGGATAGCGACGAATTCCCATGGCCCCAGATCCGGTCGGTTCTCGTCGACCTCTTGATGACGAGCGCTCCCAACATATTCGCAACTTCTCGCAACTGAGAACCACTTTGCCGTCAAGGGAGCAGCGGCCAGCAACTGGGCCTTCGTGATCGACGCGCGGACCCGGCACTCCACGCTGATTGATTAAACTCTATCATGTCTACCCGAAAGACGAGGTTTCTCGGGGTGGGGCTATCGCTCCTCAACGATCTGAGATTCCTCTCAATATTTTTGCAATTTCCTGTCCCTAGCTGGGTTGCGTCTTGTAGAGTATTTCACTACAGAGTATTTCATTACGGAGTATACAATTCACGACGTCGCGAATATCGACTATCGGAGCGAATGGAGCGCTTCGCGGGAACGGGAGCGCGCGCGGGGAGGCGCCGTTCACGACGGCGGTTCGTCTACAAAAATCAAGGAGGAGAACATCATAATGCCACTCATGCATAAACTTCGCTCATTCATGCTCGGCGCCGTTGTCACGACGACCGCTGTGCTCGCCCCACTCGCTTTCGCTGCAACGGCAGAGGAACTGCGTATCGGGACACAATTCAAACTCATGACGCTCGATCCGCACTTCGCGGATCTTAATGAGAACACTTCCTTGCTCTCCCACATCTATGAACGTCTCGTCTATCAGGACGAGCACCTCGATCCCAGGCCCGGTCTTGCCGTCTCGTGGAAGAAGCTTTCGGACACTCGTTGGGAATTCAAGCTCAGGGAGGGCGTGCGGTTTCATGACGGGTCGCCATTTACGGCCGAGGACGTCATCTATTCCATTGAGCGCGTCCGGGATTTTCTCAAGCCGCCCAGCGGTGGCTTTCAGTCCTACACCCAGGCGATCAAGTCGGTCACGGCGCATGACCCAATGACAGTTGTCATCGAGACCAAGAGCGACGTCCCGACACTTCCGCTCTCGCTTTCGTCCATCTTCATCATGCCGCACAAGGCAAACGGCGCCGTGACGACCGAGGAGCTCAATTCGGGCCGGCAGGCCGTCGGCACCGGACCCTACAAGTTCCAGAGCTGGCAGTCGGGAGAAGTCCTCAAGCTCGTCCGAAATGTCAATTATTGGGGAGGAACGCCCGCCTGGTCGGAGGTCGTCTTCCGGATCATCGAAAGTCCTGCCGCGCGAGTCGCCGCTTTGACGACGGGTGATGTCGATGTGGCGGACTATATTCCCGCCCGCGACGTCGCCGGGCTTGAGCAAGACGGCGTGAAGATCGAGAGCACCAGCGCCGCACGATCGAACTTCCTGCAATTCGATGTGAGCCGAGACGAGCCACCAGGTGTGACTGACAAATCCGGCAATCCGATCCCAAACCCCTTTCGTGACAAGCGCGTGCGTCAGGCTCTGAATATGGCGACCGACAGGGCATTCCTGGCCGACCGGATCTTGCTTGGTTATGGCACCGCGGCAGCGCAGCTTTTCCCGACCGGCCTGTCTGGAACCTCAGTGAAGCTCAAGGTCGAGGCACCGGACTACGAGGCGGCAAAAGCGCTCCTCACTGAGGCAGGCTACCCCGATGGTTTCAACGTCGTGCTTGCAGGCCCGACGGGCCGCTATCCGGGCGACGGCGAGTCCTTGCAATCGGTCGCGCAGAATTGGGCGCGGATCGGCGTGACCGTACAGCCCGTCGTCGCACCATTCTCGGTTTTCGCGACGCAACGGTCGGATGGCGCCTATCCGGTCTGGTACGGCGGTTGCTCGGGCGAAGCCGTGACGCTATGCCTCGATATCGTTCTTGCCTCGCAGAACACCGAGCTTGGGACGGGTTCACTGAACTACGGCAGGTACGAGAACAAGACGTTCGATGACATGCTGGCGAAAGCGAAGGCGCTCGATGACGGTCCGAAGCGAAACGAGGCGCTTGCACGGGCAACGGAATTTGTCATGGCGGACTATCCCATTATCCCACTCTATCATTTTCATCTGATCGTTGGATATCGCGAGAAGGTCCGCTCCTACACGGTGCATCCGCGTGGCTGGACCACCGCAATGCAGGCTGTGCCGGCGGGGGAGTGAACTCCATGTCCATGATGCACACCGTCGCGGGAAGGCTTTTCCAAGCCTTCCTCCTCCTCCTTGTCGTGTCGCTCATTGGCTTCATCGGCATCCATGCCGTGGGCAATCCCGTCTACAACATCGTCAACATCGAAACCGCCACCACCGAGGACATCCGCAGGGCGACGATCGCGCTTGGGCTGGATCAGCCGGTCTGGCGGCAATACCTGCTGTTCATCGGCAATGTCGTCACCGGCAATTTCGGGACGTCCTACATCTATCACCTGCCTGCCTTCGGCCTGGTGATGAGCAAGCTGCCGGCCACTTTGGAACTCGCCATTATCGCCATGTTGTTTGCGGCTACGGGCGGAACATTGCTCGGTTTGATCGCCGGCCGCCGGCAGGGGTCATCGGTGGACCGCGGCATTCTCAGCTCGAGCGTATTCGCGCTCAGCATTCCGTCGTTCTGGCTAAGCATGGTACTTATCCTGGTCGGCGCGATCATCACCGACTGGTTTCCGTCCGGCGGGCGGGGATCGACGGTCGCTCTCCTCGGCCAGGAATGGAGCTTCCTGACGTTTGACGGGCTGAGACATCTTGCGCTGCCTGCCCTGGCGCTTGCCATCCCCAATGTCGCCCTCATCGCGCGTCTCGCACGATCTGGAACGATAGAGGTGGAAAGCCAGGATTTCATCCGGTTTTGTCGGGCAAAAGGCCTCTCGTCCAGGAGGATCCTGTTTCGGCATACATTGCCCAACATCAGCGTCCCGATCGTCACCATTGTCGGCATGCAATTCGGCGGCATGCTCGCCTTCGCTGTCGTGGTGGAGACGATTTTCGCATGGCCTGGCGTCGGCAAACTGCTGATCGACTCCATCCAGCTTCTGGATCGCCCCGTCCTGATGGCAACATTGACCTTCATCTCGGTCGCCTTCGTCCTGTTGAACGCGATCGTCGATCTCTTCTACGCCGTGCTCGATCCGCGCGTTCGCCTATCCGCATGAAAGGAGCAATAATGAAGACGGAGACAATCCGCGCGCTTTGGAGGCGCCCCCTGCGGCACCGCGTCCGCCTGTCCACCTTCATGCTTGGCGGCTTCATTCTTCTGGCGCTCACGGCATCGATCGTCGCACCGCAAAATCCTTACGATCCGTTGCAGATCTATGGATGGGAAGCATCATCGCCTCCCGGGACCTCGGCAAGCGCCGGCTACGTTTATCTGCTCGGCACCGACGGTCTCGGGCGAGATATTCTGAGCACCATTCTGTACGGTCTGCGCATCAGTCTGCTCGTCGCCGTCACCAGCACTGCGATTGCCGCTTTGATCGGCCTCGCGGCGGGGGTCTGTGCTGCCTATTTCGGTAGGTGGGTCGACGCCGTCATCATGCGCATCGTTGATCTCCAGCTCAGTCTGCCGACAATTCTGGTGGCCTTGATTGCGATCGTAACACTCGGGCCGGGCATCGATCGGATTATCCTGGCGATCGTCATCGTGCAATGGGCGATCTATGCCCGGATCGCACGCGGGATAGCGCTCAGCGAAATCAGCAAACCCTATCTGGACGCCGCACGATTGCTGCGGTTGCCGACCCGACGGATCATCTTCCGGCATCTGCTGCCCAACAGCATCGCACCTGCGATTACCCTCATCCCAATCGAACTCGGACATGCCGTTGCGCTCGAAGCGACGCTGTCATTCCTCGGGCTCGGCGTTCCGATCGACAAGCCTTCACTCGGTTCAGCCGTGGCGAACGGCTTCCAGTACCTTTTGACCGGCCAATATTGGATCAGCCTGTTTCCCGGCCTCGCCCTCTTCGGCCTCATCGCAAGCGTCAACTTCGTCGGCGAAGCTGTCCGGCACCACCTCGATCCCAGGAGCAACTCGATATGAGACAGGACGGCACCAACGGGCCCCTGCTGGTCGTCAGCAATCTCACGCTCAAATATCGCGGAACGACCAGTTCTACGACCATTCTCAGCGATATCGACCTCAGCCTTCGACGCGGAGAAATCCTTGGCCTCATCGGCGAGTCCGGTGCCGGAAAGTCCACGCTCGGCAATGCGATCCTGGGCCTGCTGGCGCCCGGATTCGAACGCACGGGCGGGACGATCGAGTTCGATGGAACCTCGCTTGACGGCGTGGACGAAAGGCAACGCGGTACCATGAGAGGACGCCGTATATCGGCGATATTCCAGGATCACACCGCCTCGCTCGACCCCTTGATGACCATCGGCGCCCAGCTCGAGGAAACCATTCAGGCAGCCGCTGGAATTTCGGGTCGCGACGCACGCGCACGCGCGATCGAGTTGCTGAATCGCGTCGGCATCCCGGATCCCGGCGATTGATACGACAACTATCCACACCAGTTCTCCGGCGGCCAGCGCCAGCGGATTGTCATAGCGATCGCGCTTGCCGGGACACCCGACATCATAGTCGCGGATGAACCGACATCGGCGCTCGACGCCACCGTTCAAAAGCAAATTCTCAGCCTGCTCCGCGACCTTGTGAATGAGACGCGTGTGTCGGTCATCCTCGTCACGCACGACATGGGCGTGATCTCGGAGGTCTGCGACAGGGTCGTGGTCATGCAGAATGGGGAGATCGTCGAGCAGGGCATCACGTCGGCTATCCTGGACGCCCCATGCGAGAATTATACGCGCAGCCTTCTCGCCGCAGTGCCCGTGCTCAAGATGAATAGCTCCGTGGAGCAAACCGAGTCCGTCAGCGAGGTCGACGATCCAGGATCGGATAGCGCAACAGTGGAATCCGGTGCTACGCCGATCCTGCGCGTCCAGGGCGTCACAAAGACCTTTGCAGGGCAGGGGCTACCGTGGTTCCGCAAGAAGACCGGGCACTTTGCACTACAGGATGTGTCCGTTCAGATGCGCCGCGGCGAGGTCACCGGGATCGTTGGCGAGAGCGGTAGCGGCAAGAGCACGATAGGGCGGATCGTCGCCGGGCTGGAAACCGCGAGCGAAGGCGCGCTCGACATCGACGGTACACACTTCGATATCTCCCTTGCCGGCCGGCGCAGCGGGCTTCTCGGCCAAGTTCAGATGATCTTCCAGGATCCGGCCTCGTCCCTGAACCCCAGAATGCGCGTCGGCGAGACGCTTGACGAGAGTGTTCGGTTCGGCGCTCGAGGACAGCGGGCACAGCAGCCGGACGTGGCCACGATGATGGATCGGCTCGGCCTCGCGCGTGCCCTCCTTGCCCGATATCCACACCAGCTCTCCGGCGGACAGAAGCAGCGCGTTTGCATCGCGCGCGCCCTGCTGGCCAATCCGCGGATCATCATCGCCGACGAACCGACATCGGCACTCGATGTATCGGTGCAGGCGGAGATCGTCACGCTGTTGCGGGAGAATGTGGCTGAGCGCGGCATTTCGATGCTCTTCATCTCGCATGATCTGGCTCTCGTGCAGGAGCTTTGCAGTTCAATCTACATTTTTAGGGATGGCAGGGTGGAAGATGCGGGCCCTGCGGAGTTCATCTTCGCACGGTCCCGGAATCCCTACACGCGGAGGCTGATAGATGCACGCCCACGGCGGTTCACGCACTGACAGTGGTCCCACAGCGGGACCCGTAGGTCATCCCGCTCAGAAAATTGGTTCAACTTCATCACATCGACGCGGGCGACGTTCGCAGCGCAGAAGAGGTCAGTCATGACGGACACATTCACCATCGCCGTAACCGGGCAATCTCTCATCAAGCACGATATTCGCGGCATCGACACACCAGGCTTCAAGGGGGCTCGTGAGGTGCTTGGTCGAGCCAATCTCTCATTCACCAACTTTGAGAGCACGGTCCGTGGAAGTCATGGTGGATGGCCGCTCAAGGGCTCGTTCTTCGGATGCAGTCAGCCAGTCGTTTTAGACAGCCTGCAAGCCCTGGGATTCCAAGCACTCTCGCTGTCTAACAACCATGCCTTCGATCTTGGTCCAGCCGGAGTCTTATCGACACTTGAAGAAGCCGACCGAAGGGGCTTTCTCCATGCTGGTATCGGGCGCAATCACACCGCGGCAGCCCGCGCCGCGAAGGGTTCGTTTGATGGCAGACGGGTGGCGCTTGTCGCGATGGACGGAGGACCTGGCCCCGATTTCATGTACGCCGCGGATTCCGGGAATGGTCGCCCTGAGCGACCCGGCGTAAACCGGCTCAGGTTGAATAAAGCGATTGATGTCGACGAAGACACATTCGACCGATTGCGCGGCCTGCGCGACAAGATTGGCTACACGAGCATGGATCTCGCAAACGACAGCCAGCCGGATGACGCGCCTCATGTCGATCCCGAAGCCGAAATCAGCATCTCGCGCGCGATTTTCAGGCGCTCCGACCGATGCGGGCGAGGTGTCAAAGTCGATCAGGCCGACCTCACGCGAAACCTCGGCGCGATCGCGTCAGCGGCAGAGGAGGGGCATCTCGTCATCGCCTACCTGCATCATCACCATTGGGCCTCGGACTGGTATCAGGTTCCGGATTGGGTCGGTGCCATTGCGAAGAAATGCATCGACGCGGGTGCGGCCATGTTCGTCAGCCATGGCGCTCCGGTTCTCCAGCCCATTGAAATCTATCGAGGCCGGCCGATCTTCTACAGCCTGGGCAATTTCATCTTCCATGTGAGATCCGACAAATCGCCGTGGCGGGCGCGAGAAGTGTGGGAAAGTGTCGTTGGACTATGCGAGTTCGGCGCGGACGGCAATCTGACCGGAATGACTTTCCATCCCATCGTCATCGGTGGCAGGGAACGCTCGGAAAATGACGATCTTGAACAACGTCTCGCGCCGGGTCTTGCGAGCACTGCCGACGCCGAGCGGATCTTGAGCCGGTTTCAGGAACACTCCGCAAAGCTTGGTACTGATATCGAAATTTCAGCCGGGCTTGGTCTCTGGAAACCGTCATCGACATGACGCACTGCATTCAGATCATGACTCATCCTGAGTGCTCCAGCCCGATCGGTCTTCAAGACGTTTTCGTCGCTTCGGATCGCTTCGCCGTCTCGGCATTCAGGAGATCAGCCGCCGGCACTCCGAGAATGCTTGCGAGAGTATCTACCATATCGATGGACGCACCGTATTGGCAGCGTTCCAGCGAGCTGACATAGGTGCGATGGATGTCGGCCCGGTGAGCAAGCTCCTCCTGGGAAAGGCCTCTTGCATGACGCAGGGCACGCAAATTTGACGCAAGAATCTCTCGTATATTCATGGCGAGAGCATGGGCGCGTTGCAGTGCATACCTCTACAGAGTATTCCATGCATCGGCGTCTTTCGTGCCTTAGCAGTTGTGTCGGCCAGTCGTCCAGGACGGCCATGCAGTACTATGAGCTAGTCAGCCTTAGGAGGCTTGTCCTGACGAGTGCCTCGCGAATGGAGCCCGTGGCAAGTGACGCCAAGGCATTGTTGAGGCAAAGCTCGATTTCAAGAACGTTGTCGCCTTCCAGCACTGCGATCCTCGACACGGTTGATCCGAATGATGGCTATCGCAGGATAGTCGTCTCGGCGGGAAAAAGGCCATATCGTCATGTCGTCGGCAACTGTGTAATATTAATTACATAATACTCGCATAATATAGCTTATGGAACTGTATTCAAATTCGAACCTCAGATGGCTCCGTTGCGCTCGGCGACGGAAACAAGCTGACATCGCGCGGCAATACTTCGACTAGGTGAACCGCACCGGGTAGGTTTGCCGAAGACCCCAACTCGTGAGAAGTAGGGTCTATGACAATCAAGACGACGAACAAATTTTCTCCTGAAGTCCGCGCCCGCGCCGTTCGAATGGTGGCGGGACATGAAGACAGGCGTCGAGAGTGAAGTACTGGCCTTCAATTCTCCGACGCTCACAGGGGGGCAATCCTGTTCAACAAACCGACATGCGCGGTTCAATCCTCATCTGCGAAGAGGGCTGCAAACCGCTGCAGGTAGAGCGGCCAACCCTGATCGCCCGCGACGCCGTCGCGCTCGCTCTCCCACCCTTGGCCGTGACGATCCAGATTGCGATGCTCAAGCTCGACGCGCGTGCGACTATTGGTCACAGCGCTGAACAAGACCTCCCACTCGCTCGTCTTGCACTGGTCGGGTTCGATCTGCCACCTCGGACTGATGTCCCAGCTCATGAGCACGCGATTGGGCGGGTCGTAGGCCAATACACGCGCCCAGCGGCATTCGCTGCCGTCGGTACCGCGGTCGATGATGTAGCCCCCGACGTGGGGTTCGAACACCGTCTCTGCGACCGGAACCGAGAGCAGATTATGCTCCTTCGGCTTGAATCGGCCGAAGCCTTCGGTGAACACCTTGAACGCCCGCTCTATCGGGGCTTCTACGACGATCGACTGTTTGACGGACGCGATCGGTATCTGCGTGTTCATTTCAACTCCTCCGATGAATTCTCGACGACCACTTTGTACGCCGACAGGGTTGTGCTCCAGAAACGGTCGAGCCAGGCGCGCATCTGAGCGAGTCCAACGGGGTCGACATAATAGACATTGCTCGCCCCCTTTGCCTCGGCGCGAACCAGTTGGGACTCCTTCAGTACCTTGAGATGCTGAGAAACCGCCGATTGGGACACTGCGACCTCCCGGGTGATTTCCACGACGGTTCGAGGCCGCGACGCGATCAGTTCGAAGATCGTCCGGCGGGTGGCATCGCCCAAGGCAGCTAATTGAGCGCTATCAACAGTCATGACTTATAATTAGTATAAACTGATAATATAGTCAACCGCCCATTCTTGTCCGCGTTGCGCCCACGTTTAGGCGTGGTGCGCTCCGCCGCAAATGTCGACTTGGGCCGGATGATCAGAGGTGTCCGGCGCACCTCGGCACAGCCGCAGCAGCGGTCCGGTCACCCCGCACGTCCGCTGTTCTCAGCTGCTACCCAATAGACGGTACCGGACAGGAACGTTAGGGCACCGATCACAAGAATAGCCGCCGCGAAACCGAAGCGATCGGCGATCAATCCGGCCGAGAGCGCACCGATGGCGTAGCCGAGATCGCGCCAGAAGCGGTAGACGCTCAACGACCGGGCTCGCCAGGTCGGATGTGAAGCGTCGGAGACGGCGGCGATCAGGCACGGGTAGACCATAGCCGTGCCCACGCCGAGAAGGACGCTTCCCGCAAGCCACCATCCAAAGTGGCCCCCGAGCGCCGTGATGAAAAGCCCGGCGGCCTGAACCCACATGCCACCGACGATCAGCCCCTTGCGGCCCCAGCGGTCGCTGAGCGGCCCAGTGATCACCTGCCCGACGCCCCAGACGATCGGATAGACGGCCTTGAGGATGCCGATGCGTTCGATCCCAAGACCGAGGGTGGTGAAGAATAGCGGGAAGATGCCCCAGCTCATGCCGTCGTTGAGGTTGTTGACCAGTCCGGCCTGCGACGCCGCCATGAGGTTTCGGTCCTTGAAGGACGTGAGGACGAACACTTCGCGGAATGAAAGCGCCGATGCAGGCTTGGCCGCCCTGCTTGCCTCCAATTGGACATGCTGGCGCGTGTCGCGGACCAAGAGGACGGACAGTATGGTGCCCGCGACGGCGTACACGACGCCGAGATAGATGGGCACGGGACGCAGCCCATATCGGCTTGCCAGATAACCCGTCAGGAAGGCGGTGAGGCCAACCGCGAAATAGCCGGCGAACTCGTTCAGGCCGACAGCAAAACCACGCCCCTTCGGTCCCACGAGGTCGACCTTCATGACGACTGTCATCGACCATGCGAAGCCTTGGCTGAGGCCGAGAAGCACGTTCGCCGCGATCACCCATCCCCAACTGGGAGCGAGAATGATCATGAACGGCACGGGGAGCCCGATCAGCCATCCGGCGACCAGGACGCGCTTCCGACCCCAGCTGTCCGCCAGTTGGCCGGACACCAGGTTTGCGAGCGCCTTCACCACGCCGAAGCTGACGATGAACGAGGTGATGAGCACGGTCGACTCGACATGGAACTCGTTCGCGCCGATCAACGGCACGACGGTGCGCTCGATGCCGACCATGCCGCCGACGAAGGCGTTGATGAGAAGGAGCAGGGAGAACTGTTGCCAGTTCTCCTTCAGGCCGAGGCGGACGGCGGACGGCTCTTCGGTCGCGGACGTCGCCATCGATCAGGCCGCCGCCGCGGAAGCGCCGGAGTTTATCGCCCGGAGTTCGGCGGCCTGCGGTGGAGCGGGCGGGATGTCCGTCGTCATGAACGTCACGAAATCCCGTTCGCTCTCGATCCTGAAGGCCTTGTTGAACTGCTTTTCGAAGCCAATCGTCGACGAGGGATTGCCGCTCAGGCTCCTGCCGCAAACCGATCCGGCATAGGCACCGGGCATGATCGCCAGATAGTCCGGAAGCGCTTTCAGCTTTTCGATGCTGCGGAAAAGGTCCCTCGCGCCTTCCTCGGCGCTGACCGCGAGTTCGGTGCGCCCGAGGTCGCCGACCATGAGCGTGTGTCCGGTGACGACGAACCACGGCTCCTGCGCCCGGGTCCGGTCGGTGACGAGAAGGCAGATGTGTTCAGGCGTGTGGCCGGGTGTGTGCATCACCTTGAGGACGACATTGCCGAGTTCCAGTTCATCGCCGTCACGGACCGCCTTGAACGGCAGGCTGACATTCGCCTTGTCCGACAGCACGTATTCGGCTCCCGAGGCCTCGGCCAGCGCCCTACCGGCGGAGACGTGATCGGCGTGGACATGGGTGTCGATAACATAGAGGATGCGCATTCCCGATTGCTCGGCGGCGCGGATGTACGGCTCTACGTCCCCGACCGGGTCGACGACGGCACCGGACGCGCGGCCGCCGCAGCCGAGAAGATACGAAATGCCGACCGGGTCGGAATGGAGAAACTGCCTGACGATCATGACCTTGCGGGCCTCCCTTTGGTGTGATAATTCTCATTCAACTAATTTCGTGAATGATTAAACCGGGAGCCAAA
>Ga0164290_1001704_pt1 | contig 25887 bp, 37 predicted proteins | sample Micstemetagenome_FD_108782 | JGI IMG/M metagenome (GOLD analysis project Ga0164290, IMG submission 108782) | Contaminated culture microbial community from soil near Moab, Utah, USA - Microcoleus steenstrupii SON62 (Illumina Assembly) | ecosystem: Environmental > Terrestrial > Soil > Soil crust...
AGCGTCGCGGCCTGCGCGCGCCCGGCCACCCAGCGGGCGAGCGCGCGCGCCGCGGGCTCGGGCCAGGCCGGCAGGTCGACCTCCGAGTGCCAGCCGCCGCGGTTGGTCCTCACGATCCCCGCCCCCGACCGCCGGCGCCGCCCGATCGCCTCCAGGAGCTCCGCCTTCCAGCGGCCCGCCTCCGGCCAGGAAAACAAAAACACGGGCGCGGGGAAAAGATCGAGACGCTCGGAGAGGAGCGGACGCTGGAACGAACCGGTTTCGGACGTGCTCTCGAGCAGCATGCTACGGCCTCGCCTCCGGCGGACGAGGGGTCGGGGCAGACGCCCGGTCCGATGCTCGTCGCGCCAGCCTCCAGAACGTTCCGGCTCGGAAATCGTTTCGGTGCCGGTGTGCGTTTTGCGGACGCTGAGGCATCCGCGACGCGGCCTCGACCCGGCCCTCCGGACGCCGGAGGCTTTCCCCTCCGCCCGGCGCCCGGCTAAGCTGCCGGCCCCGGCCGCAGCCAAGGACCCGCCCCGTGAGCCAGACCGTCCGCGAGGTCGTCCTCGCCCGCCCGATCGCCGATCCGCCGCGCGCGGACGACTTCGAGATCGTCGAGCGCGCGCTGCCGCCGCGCCCGCCGGCCGGCACGCTCCGCGTGCGGCCGCTCGTCCTCGGGCTCGACCCCTGGGTCGGGCAGCGGCTGCGCGGGCGGCACATGGGCGAGCCGGCGCCGAAACCCGGCGAGCGCCTGCCGGGCGAAGCGGTCGGGCTCGTGCTGTCGTCCGCCGATCCGCGCTTCGCGGCGGGCGACCACGTCGTCGGGCACCTCGGCTGGGCGGACGAGGCGATCGTCGCGGCCGACGCCGTCCGCCCGGTCGATCCCGCGCAGGGGCTGGCGGAGCATCTCGGCGTTCTCGGCATGCCCGGGCTCACCGCCTGGGCCGCGATGACGCAGCTCGCCTCGGTGCGCGCAGGCGACCTCGTCTGCGTCGACGCGGCCGCGGGCGTCGTCGGCGGCACCGCGGGTCAGATCGCCAGGCTCGCCGGCGCAGCCGTCGTCGGCATCGCCGGCGGGGCCGAGAAGGTGCGGATCGCGACCGAGCGCTACGGCTTCGACGCCGCGGTCGACTACCGGACGCCCGGCTGGGAGGCGGCCGTCCCGGACGGCATCGCCGTGCACCTGGAAAACGTCGGCCAGCGCGTGCTCGACGTCGTCGTGCCGCGTCTGCGCCTCTACGGCCAGGTCGTGCTCTGCGGGCTGGCGCAGCACTACGGCGACGGCAGCGTCGCGACGCTGCCCGTCGGGCCGCTCGTCGGCAAGCGCGCGGTGGTGCGCGGCCTCGTCGTCTACGATTTCCTGCCGCGGCTCGGGGAGTGGGTGGCCGAGGCCGCGCCGCTGCTGCGCGACGGGCGCCTCGTCGAAGTGCGCGACACCGCGCGCGGCCTCGACGCCGCGCCCGCGCAGATCGAGCGCGTCGCGAGGGGCCAGGCCGTGGGCCGCGCCGTCGTCGACCTCGCGGGCGCCTGAGCGGCGCGCCGCTTACGCCCGGGGTAATGGAAACGCGCCGCGTTGGCGGTTAGCTTGGATCCAGCCCCGACGGAGACCGCCGCCATGACCCAGACGCTGCCCGCCGCGCCGGAACCGCACCCCTTCGACGTCGCCACCGCGCTCGAGCCGATCGCCGACGACGCGTGGCGGGGCCGGACCAGCGACGCCTACTGGAACATGGTCGGTCCGTTCGGCGGGGTCGTCGCCGCCTGCCTCATGCGCGCCGCCCACGACCACCCGCTCCGCCGCGGCGAGCCGGTGGCGCTCACCGTCAACTTCTGCGCCGCGCTCGCCAAGGGCGAGTTCGCGGTGGTGGCGCGCCCGGCGCGCACCAACCGCTCGACGCAGCATTGGACGATGGAGATGTCGCAGGGCGACGGCGGCGCGGTCGCCACCGCCACCGCGCTGTTCGGCGCGCGGCCCGCCACCTTCGCGCACCGCCCGGTCGCCCCGCCGCCCGCGCCGCCGTTCGAGGAAACGCCGCGCTTCCCCGTCTCCGGCCTCGGCTGGACGGACCGCTACGACTTCCGCTTCGTCGAGGGCGCGCCTGACTGGAACGGCGACGCGTCGGTGCCTGCGCCCGCGCGCTCGGTGCTGTGGGTGGGGAACCGACCGATCCGGCCGCTCGATTTCGTCGGGCTCGCCGCGCTGTGCGATATCTTCTTCGGGCGCATCGTCCACGTCCGGCGCCGCATGCTGCCGTTCGGCACGGTGTCGATGACCGCCTTCTTCCACGCCTCGGCCGAGGATCTCGCCGCGCAGGGCGACCGCCCCGTCCTCGGCCGCGCCGACGCCCGCGTCTTCGAACGCGGCTTCCACGACCAGTCGGCGGAAATCTGGTCGGCCGACGGCCGCCTGCTGGCGACGAGCCACCAAGCGGTCTACTACCGCGATCCCGACGGCGACCGCTGAGGCCGCCCGCTGGGCTCAGCGGCCCCGGCGCTCGCGCGACAGGCGGGTCATGAGAATGGCGGCGCGCTTGGCCTGCTTGGCGATGCTGGGCACGTCGATCGTCTCGCCCGGCGCGTGCGCGCCGTTGCCCGAGGTGCCGAGGCCCACGAGCCCGTCGACGTCGCGCGCGACGAACGCGATGTCGCCCGCGCCGCGCTTCAGCGGGTCGAGCTCGGGCATGGCGGGCAGCCCGAGGTCGGCGTTCACCTCGTTCAGCCGCGCGAGCAGCGCGCGGTTGCCCGCCGTCGGCGCCATCGGCGGATAGCGCTCCTCAATCGCGATCGTCGCCGACGTGCCGGGCAGGTGCCGAACCACGATCGCCTGCATCTTCGCCTTCACCCGCGCGGTCTGCTCGGGCGACAGGGTGCGGAAGTCGCCGCGGGCGAGCGCCACCGCCGGGATGATGTTGCCCTTGCCGGTCGCGGTCGCGCGCACGCCGTCGGCGTCGAACGCCGCGGTCGCGCCCGCGGTCGCCAGCCCGACGTTGAAGGTGAGGTTGGGCTCGGGGAGCTCGGTGCGGAAGGCGGCGAGGATGCGCGCCAGCTCGAACGCCGCGCCGTCGCCCGCCGACGCGCTGAAGATCCCGCTCGAATGTCCAGTCCGGCCGGTCACCCGCAGCTCCCAGTCGTTCGACGACCGCCGCGCGATCGAGCCCATGTCGCGCCCGCCCTCCTGCGAGAGGCCTTCGAAGTCGAGCGCGGCGTCGGCGCGCCTGCCCGCCGCCACGAGGTCGGCGCGCGCCGCCGGGATCGGCGTGCCCGCGTCCTCCTCGTCGCCGGTCAGCACCACCTCGATGTTGGCGCCCTTCAGCGTCCCGGCCTCGCGCATCGCGCGCAGCGCCGCGAGCATCACGACAATGCCGCCCTTGTCGTCGCCGACGCCCGGTCCGACCGCGATGTCGCCCTTGCGCTCGAAGCGCTGGAACGGCGAGTCGGGCTCGAACACCGTGTCGAGGTGGCCGATCAGCAACAGGCGCTTGGTGCCGGGCCTGCCCTTGTGCGTCGCGATGAGGTGGCCGGCGCGGCCGGTCTGCGGCATCGGCTTCCACACGGTCTCGAACCCGATCGCGTCGAGCTCGGCGCGCACCATCTCGCCCACCTTGGCGACGCCGGGAAGGTTGAGGGTGCCGCTGTTCTGGTTCACCAGCCGCTCGAGCAGCGCGACCGATCGCTCCTGCTCGGCGTCCACGACCGCCGCCATCCGCGCCTCCGCGCCCGACAGCGCGGCGTGCGCCGGCACGGCGAGGAGCGAAAGCGACAGCGCGGCGAGCAGTTTCATGCGAATCCCCCCAAGGGCGAATGGTCGACGACGCGTGATTAGCGCTCCCGGCGCGGCGGCGCGAGGGGCGCCGCGTCAGAGGCTCGGCGGCCGGGCGGGCCGCGCCGGGTCGGGCGTGCGGGGCGTCGGCGCGAAGCCCTCCCAGAGCCGCTGCGGGCCGGCGAGGAAGGCGAGCAGCCCGACGAGGAAGACGACCAGCCCGATCGCCGCCCACACCCGCCTTGCTCCGTCGTCGTCGCGTCCGGCCATCCGCCAAGAAGGCGCGTCGCGCCCGCCGGTTCCCCGACGATCGCCGAGGTCCCCGGCGGCTCGACGCGACACGCCGGATCGTGTCGAAAAGGTCGTCGGCGACGATGAGCGCGCCGCGCGGGTCGACGGTCGCGCCGACCGGCCGGCCGGCGACGCCGCGGCCGCGCGGCGTCCTCCGTCAGGCGGCTCGCAGCGGGCCCCCGGCCCGGGAAGCGCGCGGCGGCAGCAGCGCGCCGCTCAGCAGGTAGCCCAGTACCGAGCTGCCGCCGTAGCCCACCAGCGGAGTGGGGTAGTTGCCGAGCGCCGCGGCGGCGACCACCGCGCACCAGGTCGCGCCGAACGCGAGAAGGGCCGGGCGCGCGTCCGACGCGGCCGACGCGGCGACGAGCGCCGGCACCCCGAGCGCGGCGGCCCCGGCGAGCACGGCCGCGCCGGCGAGCGGGTGGTACCCGAAAGCGTCGTGGAGGACGCGCTCGACGTAGGGAACGGCCGGGAGCGCGTCGGGCGCCAGCAGCGCCCACCCGAACGCCAGGACGGCCGCGACGACGGCCGCGAGCGCGAGCCGGTCCGGCCGGGCGCACAAGTGAGCTACGAGCCCCGCGAGGAGTGCGCCCGACATCGCGCGGTCGGGCTGGAGCGCCAGCGCCAGGGCGGCGACGACCATGCCGGTCGTGCCGATCTCGTCCGGTCGCCTTGCGTAGAGGACGAGCATGGGCGGCAGGGCGACGAGGCTGACCTGGACGTTCAGGGGCCCGACGGTCACCCACCGCGTGGCGCCTTCGACCGAGGCGCCGAAGAGCGCGGTGATCAGCAGCAGGACGGCGAGCGCGAGGATCGCGGGGCCGGCGCCGGCGACCCGCGACGTCGAGGCGGGGCCCAGCGCGACCCACGCGACCGCCCCGAGCGCGAGCGCCGCGGCGTTCACCGCGAGGTAGCCGGGCGGGGCGCCGGCCGCCGACATGTAGGCCGCGCCCGTTCCGAACGCGGCCGCACCGCAGACGAGGGCGAGCCGTCGGGGTCGCATCAGAAGCTCGTTCACGCGGCTGCTCCGGGTCGCCGGCGCGGGGACGAGGCGCCCCCCAAACCGTCGGAACCTAGATCGGCTCAGGCGGAGCCACCGGTCAAGCATCCTCGCTCCGGGCGGCCGGCGTATGGTTTCAGGCCGATGAGCGGGCGCAGCGGCCGTAGGCGGGCGCCGGTGGCGTAGAACAGCGCGCAGCCGGCCGCGAGCGACGACCCTCGCGCGGAGGGTCGGCCAACTCGGGCCGCGAGGCAACGACCGCGGACGGGACGCGCTAGCCGCGCGCCGACGACTGCGCGATGAAGGCGTCGTCGCTCGTCTGCTGGACGCGGAGCGAGGCGATCTCGAGGGCCCGTTCGAGCTCGTCGACGCTGGCGACCGTGTTGGCGATCGTCGTGCCCAGCACGACGGCGAGCGCCTCGAGCACCGCGTCCGCGCCGGTCCCGCGCTCCAGGTGCCGGCCGACAACGGCCACGAGGTCTTCAATCAGCCGCTCCACGCGCTTCTCGAAATCGTCCGCCATCGATCGTCCCTGTTCGTTCGCCGTCGCGGCGTCATATGCGGCGCCGGCCGCCGCGATCCAATGGGGGTCGAGGCCCAACGCGCGACGCGGGTCATCGCGCGCGGCCGGCGAGCCAATGCGCCTCGCCCGCGATCAGCAGTTCGCCGTTGCCGTCGACGACGCCGCGCGCCGGCCCGTTGAACAGGCGCATCGCCGTCACGGCGAAGGGCGCCGACCGGTCGGGCGGCGGGTCGGTGAAGAAGGCGATGGTCCCGTCGCGCCGGCGCCAGACCCCGCTCGCGGCGACGCCCTTGAGCTCGGCCGTCCAGCGGCCGTCGGGGGTCACGCGGAGCCGGCTCTCCGGGTCCGACAGGCGCATCCGCAGGACCTCGCCGTCGAGCGACACGAGCTGCGCGTCGACGGGCGCCGCCAGCGGCCGGACCGGCGGCGCGCTCGGCCCCGGCGCGGCGCCGGCCTCGCGGCGCAGCCGCAGCCCGCCGCGCGCGTCGGCGAGCACCAGGTCGCCCGCGCCGGCGAGCGCGACGCGCGGCGACGCCGCCAGCAGCTCGTTGATCCGCGCCTCCTGCGCGCCGACCGCGCCGGCGCAGCCCTGCTCGGTCTGCGGTCCGGGATGGGTGAACAGGCGCCGCTCGTGCGCGAGGAACAGGCCGGTGATCGCGTTGCACCCGGTCCCGCCGGTGTAGCTCGCCGGGCCGAAGGCGAGCCCGGCCGGGCGCCCCTCGACGGGCGAACGGCCGTCGATCGCGACGATCCGCCATCGCCCCCTGAGCCGCTGCGCCTCGTCGGCGAGCCCGCCCGTCCGCCGGGCCGCCGACGCCCAGCGACCGCCGCCCGCGATCAGCATCTCGCCGTTCGGGCCCTGGACGACGCGCGGTCCGGCCCGCATCAGCGCGTCGAGGCCGGCCAGCGCCCGCCGCTCGTCGGGCGAGGCGCACGGGACGGCGGGCGCGGGCGCCGCCCGGCCTGTGGGCCGGATCCGGTCGCCCGCCTGCCGCCACGTCCCCGAAAGCCGGCCGCAGCCGATCGCCGCCGACCAGCTTCCGGCCTCGAGGTCGAGCCGGCCGCCCCTCTCGCGGTCGTTGCCGGGCACCGCCCGGCCGTCGATCGCGACGACGTTCCACGAGGTGCCGGCGAGGACGGGCGTCGCCGCCGTGCGCGCCGAGCCGGGGCGCGGCGCGGCGGATCGGCGGAGGCGCAGCGTGCGGCCGTCCGCCTCGAACCCGAGCGTGCCGTCGGCACCGGCGGTCAGGGTCGGCGAGCCGCCGAGGATGCGGGTGACCGCGGTCTCCTGCGCCGTCAGCGCGCCGCACGCCATCGCGGTCTGCGGACCGGGCACCGAATAGTAGCGGCCGGCGTCGAGGAGGCCGAGCCCGCCGAAGTGGTTGCAGCCGACCGTGCCGCCGTAGCCGACCGCGTCGAAGAGCAGGTAGGGCGCGGTTTCCTGGCCGGGTCCGCGCTCGATCGGCGGGGCGCCGTCGATGCGGACGACGTCCCAGGTGCCGCGCAGCTCCGCCTCGCTCGGGACCCGCGCCTCGGACGGCCCGCCGCTCTCCGATCGCCGCTCCGGTGCCCGCGGCTCCGACGAGCCGCACGCCGCCAGCTGCAGCGTCGCGGCGAGCATCCCGGCACCCGCGCGGAAGACCGCGAAGGCCGGGCGGCGGGGGGTGCGGGCAGCGGGCATGATGGCGCCACCGTAGCGCGGCGGCGCTGCACCGCCGGTGAACGGCGATCGAACGCCGGAACGATCAGGTCAGGGCGTCGACGGCGAGACGCACCGAAAGGCCGACGAGCCCGAGCCCGAGCGCGAACATGCCGCCGACGAGGCAGGTCGAAAGCAGCCGGCCCGCGCCGGCCGTGAGTCGTTGCATCCATCCCCCACGAGACGTCGAACCCGGGCGTCCAGGCCCGGTCGGGCCGCCCGCGCCGGGCGAGCTCCCTCTATCCGTCCGAAGTCTTTACGCCGGCTTAAACGCGCGGCGGTGGGGGAGGGGCGGCCCGGCGCGGGGCCGCCCCCGGCCGGTCAGAAGCGGAAGCCGACGCCCGCCACCACCTGGTGGCGATCGAGGTCGATGTCGGTCTCGATGTCGCCGTCGTCGCTGAAGTCGAGCGTGTTATAGTTCGAATAGCGGTACTCGACCTTGGCGAAGGCGTTGGTGCCGAGCAGATATTCGACGCCCGCGCCGAGGCGCCAGCCGTCGACGTCGGTGTCGAGCTCCTGGCTCGACGTCGCGTTCGAGACCTGCGCCTCGAGGCTGGTGTTGGTGTAGCCGCCCTTGGCGTAGACGAGCGCGTTGGGCGAGGCCACGAAGCCGACGCGGCCGCCGACGTAGAGGTCGCGGCCGGTCTCGATCCGCGCGCTGATCGGAACGTCGATCGTCTCGGTGGCCTCCTGCTTGCCGCTCGACTCGGTGAACTCGCCTTCGATGCCGGCGACGAAGCCGCCCAGGTCGAAGTCGAAGCCCGCGCCGATGCCGTAAACCGCGCCGTCGAGCGTCTCGTCGCCCTCGTCCTCGCTCGTGTCGATGCCGTCGTCGTCGTCGTTGCCCGACCGGAGCTGGTCGTAGCCGAGCAGGGCCTCGACGCGCGCGCCGGTGAACGGCGAGTCGGCTGTCTGGGCGTAGGCCGGACCGGCGGCGGCGGCCAAGAGGGCCGCGAGCAGGATGTTACGCATGGGTTACTCCGATACTGTTGACGCATGTCCCGACGGGACCGGCCCCGAGCGATCCGGCGGCCGGATGGTTGCCGTCCACCGGCAATCGAGCAACTTACCGTGTCCCTCGGGCAACAGTGCGCCGTCCGGTGCCGTCCTGCCTTTCGGAACGCGACCGTCCCGCGTCCGTTGGTGCCGCAGCCAGGAGGAGAAGGATCATGGCGGACCGCATGGACGAAGATCGGGCGAAGGGTTCGGCGAAGAACCTCGGCGGCAAGCTCAAGGAAGGCCTCGGCAACCTCACCGGCGACGCCAAGTTGCGCGCCGACGGTCGGGCGGACCAGGTCGAGGGCAAGGCGCAGAACGCCATCGGCGGCATCAAGGACGGCCTGCGCGAGGCGCTCGACGGCAAGAAGCGCCTCTAGGCGAGCGGCCGGGGCCGGCGAGGGACGGGCGGCCGTGACGACCGTGTCCGAGGTGATGACGCGCGATCCCCGCGTCGCGCTCCCCGAGATGTGCCTGCGCGACGCCGCGCGGCTGATGGCCGAGCTCGACGCCGGCGCGTTGCCCGTCGTCGACGGCGGCCGCCTGCGCGGCATGGTGACCGACCGCGACATCGCGGTGCGCGGCGTGGCGCTGGGGCTCGGGCCCGAAGCGTCCGTCGCCGAGGTGATGACGCCGGGCGCGCGCTACGCCCGCGAGGGCGACCGGCTGGAGGACGCGCTCGCCGGCATGGGCGCGCTCCGCATCAGGCGCCTGCCCGTGCTCGACGGGTCGGGCGCGCTGGTCGGCATCCTCAGCCTGTCCGACGCCGCGCTGTCCGGCGGGGCGCCCGAAGCGGCCGAGGCGCTCGAGGGCATCTCGGAGCCCGGCGGCGAGCACAGCCAGGCGGACGACGCCGACCCCGCCTTGCCGGTCGCACCGACCGCCGAGGCGGAGGGGCCGGACGGCCTGCGCCACTTCACCGATCCCGACTGATCGGGGCGCGGCCGTCAGGCGGCCTTCCTCGCCGCCGTCCGGTTCAGGTGGCTTTCGAGCGCGGCGATCGTCGCCTCCAGATGGAGCGTCGCGACGCCGGCGTGGGCGTCCCCGATGTCGCGGCGCACCTCGCGCAGCCGGCCGAGCGCCGCGTGCAGCGCGCGCCATTCCCGCTCGTCCATGTCGTCGATCCCCGCCGTTGTTGGACCGGACCTTTACGGCGGCGCGCGTGAGCCGGCGATGAACGCCCGCTTCGGAGGCGGGGCGCCGTTGCTCCCGATTTTATTGTGCAGCGCAGCAACGAACGGTCGGGACCGTCGTTGAAGCTCTCCCCGTCGTCCCGGCGGCCGGCCGCGAAAGGAACGCCCGCGTGCGCAGACTGTCCGACACCATCGCCCGCCTCAAGGCGCTCAAGACCGCGGTCGCGCCGACCGGTGCCGCCGATCGCCTCGTCGATCTCGACGGGTTCGGCCCCAACCCCGGCGCGCTGCGGGCCCGCTGTCACGTCCCCGACGCGCTCGCGCCCGGGGCCGCGCTCGTCGTCGTGCTGCACGGCTGCACCCAGACGGCCGCGGGCTACGACCACGGCTCGGGCTGGTCGGAGATCGCCGACCGCCACGGCTTCGCGCTGCTCTATCCGGAGCAGGCGGCGGGCAACAACCCGGCCCGCTGCTTCAACTGGTTCTCGCCCGACGACACCCGGCGCGGGGGCGGCGAGGCGATGTCGATCCACCGGATGATCGCCGCGATGACCGACGCGCACGACATTGATCCGGGCCGGGTTTTCGTCACCGGCCTGTCGGCGGGCGCCGCGATGGCGGTGGCGATGCTCGCGACCTATCCGGAGCTCTTCGCCGGCGGCGCGATCGTCGCCGGCCTGCCCTACGGCTGCGCGTCGTCGGTGCCCGAGGCGCTCGACCGGATGCGCGGCCACGGCCTGCCCGCCGCGGCCGAGCTCGAGGCGCGGGTCCGCTCCGCCGCGCCGCACGCCGGGCCGTGGCCGACGCTGTCGGTCTGGCACGGCGACGCCGACCACACTGTCCGTCCGACCAACGCCGACGCGATCGTCGAACAGTGGCGCGCGCTCCACCGCCTGCCCGCGCGACCCGCCGTCGAGGAGAGGGTCGGCGGCCACGCGCGCCGCGCCTGGGTCGACGCCGCCGGCCGGGAGGTCGTCGAGGCGTGGACGGTCGCGGGCATGGGCCACGGCACGCCGATCGACACCGGCCCGGGCGGCTGCGGGGCGAGCGGTCCCTTCATGCTCGACGTCGGGCTCTCCTCGACGCAGCGCATCGCGCACCGCTGGGGCCTCGCCCCGGCACCGGCCGACGCCGCGAGCGGCCGCGCGCCGGCAGAGGCACGGCCCCGGCCGGCGCGCCAAGGCGCCGCCGCGCGCCCGAACCGCGCGGGCGACGCGAGGCGTCCGCCGCGGCCCGAGCCGGAGTCGGGCGTTCAGAAGGTGATCGAGGACGCGCTGCGCGCCGCGGGGCTGATGCGGTAGCGCGTCGCGCGCCCACCCCGGCGCGAAGATCCGGCCGGCGTTAATTCGCTATAAACGTTCCGGTCGTAACCAAACCGACATGGGGGATGCCAACGACTTCGAACCGGCGACGAACGCCGACCGGCGTCGGGCCCGCCGGATTGACGTCTGGCTGCCGGGCTCGATGAGCTGCGGCGGCCACGACCAGGCGGTCACCGTGGTCGACATGTCGGACACCGGCGCGCGGATCCAGGCCGCGACCCTGCCGCGCATCGGCGAGGAGCTGAGGCTGGCGGTGGCCGGCTGGACCGGCCGCGTCAAGGTGCGCTGGGCCGCGAACGGCGAGGCCGGGCTCGCGATCCTCTGACGCGAGCGCAGGCGAAGCCGGAAGAAGGTGGGCCGCCGCGATAAGCCCGGCGGCCGGTTGCCGGCTCTTCCCCGCCATGCGGGGAGGGAACGCCCGCGCCGCGGTCGAACCCGGTGCCGGTGCGGTCTCCCGTGACGCGGCGGCGGTTGTCCCACGGACGGCGGCGACTCCGCACCCCGAGCCACCCGAACGCCCGCAGACCTAGCAGAGCGGCGCGCGCCGTCTAATCGTGTGAACTACGGTACGACCCCACCGGTGCGACCGCGGCGCGGGCTTGCGGCGGGACGAGGGCGGCCGATATGGCGGGGCGATGCTCAGCAAGGCCCAGCAGGCGCGAGCCAACCTCGACCGGGCGCGCGAGCTGCGCGCCGCCGGCCGCAGCTACCGGCAGATCGGGCGGCAGCTCGGCCTGACCTCGAGCCAGCTCTGCCGCATCCGCAAGACGCTGATGCGCGAGAAGGGGGCGCTCACCCGTCTGCGGCTTGCCCGGCCCGGTTCGACGCCGCGCGACCTCACCGTCGGCGCCTGCGACCTGCCGCCGGCGCTCCGCCGGCTGCTGACCGGCGCGGGGTACCGCACACTCGGCGACCTCGCCGACCGCCTGCTCGACCCGGAGCTGCCGGGGCTCGAGGCGATCCCCGGCGTCGGGCGCGGCCGCGCGTCGATGGTGCGCGACATGCTCGACCGGCTCGGGCTGCTGCCGGAGACGAGCGACCTGCGGGCACGGGTCGAAGCGCTGTTCCCGGAGCTGCGCTGACGGCGTCGGCTCGCCGACCGCATGCGGCCCGGGGTGCGGGTGCCGGGTCGGACGAAATCGCGGAGACCCGCCCTTCGCCGCCGCCTCAGGCGGAGCGGCGGTCCGCCGCCTTTTCGGGGGCAGGGTGGAGGCGGTCGAGGTAGGCCTGGGCCATCGCGTAGTGCGCGCGCACGGCGCCCGGGTGCGCGGCCCGGGTTGCGAGGTGCGTCGCGGTTTCGGCGCGGCGCTGGAGGTAGGCGGCTTCGTCTGGCTTCACGGCGCGTCCTGCGTCTGGATCGGGAACGGCCCCCTAGCCCGCGTCGGCCGGAACCTCACCAACATGGGTGAGCATGAGCATTCAACGGTCGCAAATACAGCGCCCGGCGTCCGAGCCGGGCTCGCGCGCGAACGAATTCTCGCGCCGACGGGAACCGCCGAATCTTAACTTAGTTTAATGTCCTTCATCTTGCCCGCCGGAGCGGAACCCGCCGGCGGGCACCAACGAGGAAAGGGTCTGCGTATGCGTCCGCACTTCGGCGCACATCACCGTCATCCGTCCCCCGCCCGCGAGATCGGCAACGCGCTCCGCGCGCTCTACGCGCCGGCGCCGGCCCCTGGTTTCGCCAACGACCTCCTCGCGATGCTGGACAGGACGTGGCCGAGCGCCGGCGCGCCGCCCTTCGCGGGCGGCCGCTAGCCCGGAGGAGCGACCGTGTCGGACTACGCGCAAGGGCTGATCGCCGGACTGAGCGCCGCGGCGCGCATCTGCGAGGAGACCGCGACGCTGCTCGACCGGGCGACGCGCGAGTGCGACCGGGAAGGCTCGCCGGACATCTCGGACCTCACGGCGGCCGGCGCCGTCTATCTCCGCCACGCCGCGGCCCGCATCAGGTCCTCAGGCACGCAGCCCGACTGACGTCCGGCGCGACGCCCACCGGCCCGGCGCGGCCGTCAGACGGCGTATGCGCCGAGCGCCGCGCGCCAGTGGTCCGTCCGCTCCTTAGCGAGGCGATCGCGCCGGTTGGGCGCGTCCTCGTCGACGGTCTCCAGCCGCTCGAAGGCGAGGCCGGACGCACCGTGCGCGTCCCAGGCCGCCTGGAGCGGGCCGTTGGGGTGGGCCCCCCGCGCCAGCGTGAACGAAAGCCGGTTCCACACCGTCGACAGGTCCGGCGCGCGCCCGACCCAAGCCTCGTCGGTCGCCGCGCACCGCACCGCGTAGACGCCGCCCTCGCGCTTCTTTTCCTTAAAGGCGGCGATGGCCGCCTTGCGTTCTGCCGGTGTCATCGTCGTCTCCCGTGGATGACGGCGCATCAACACCGAAGCGAGTTTCGTGTCAATATTACCCGGGTATAAACGGGAAGGGCGCGCCGCGTCCGATGGATTGTTGCGGCCTTGTCACGTGGACGCGGCGGACTAAGGTGAACCCAGTGAAGACCGGATTCACAAGCCGATGAAGCCGCTCCCGGTCGAGGGTTCACTTCCGGCCGATCTCCGCGCTCGGTTGCTGGGTCTCGACGACCCGCTTCACCGGGCGCGGGCCGAAGGCCGGAACCGCGTCGCGACGGCCGTCGGCGGCAGGCGGTGAGACAGGGCGGCTCGCGCATCGGCGGAGCCGCTTCGTTGCGTGCGCGTTTCCGTCGTGAACGCCCGAGGAGGTGAGCATGTCGCTCGACGCCTTCAGCTCCACCGTCGAACGCCTCTACGCGGCCGCCGCCGATCCGTCGCGGTGGACCGACGCGCTCCGCGCGGTCGAGGACTTCACCGGCTCGGCCGGGGCGGTCGTCTGCTTCGCCCCCGAGGATCCGGACAAGGACAAGCCCTTCGTCCTCGCCGGCCGCTTCACCCCCGAGCAGTGCGAGGAATACGCGCGCGACTTCACGGCCATCTGCCCGCGCACCGATCTCGCCAAGCGCCGGCCGGATCTTCCGTTTCACTACGACGCGCTGCTCGGGAACGACGCGGAGCTCGACCGCGACCCGACCTACGAGTGGTTCGAGAAGCGGAACGGCGTGCGCTACTACCTCGGCGTCGCGCTGGCGGACGTCGGCGGATACCGGGTGAACACCAGCGTCCAGCGCGCGCGCGCCCAGGGCCACGTCCAGAAGGCCGACCTCGAGCTCTACGGACGTCTGCGCCCGCACCTCGACCAGGCGCTGCGTCTGTCGGAGCTGATCGGCACGCTCGGCCACGACCGCGGCATCGGCTTCGCGGCGCTCGAGGAGATGGCCCACGGCATCGTCGTGCTCGACGCCGACGCGAGGCTGCTCTTCGCCAACGCGGCGGCCGAGGCGACGCTGCGGGGCGACGGCGGGCTCCGCGTCACGCGCGGGCGGCTGGGCGCGGCGCGGACGGCCGACGCCCGCGCGCTGCGCCGGCTGATCGGCTCGGCCGCCGCGGGCGAGGGCGCGCGCGGGGGGTGGATGCGGGTGACGCACGCGTCGACCGAGCGCGGCCACGCCGTCTTCGCCGCGCCGCTCGCGGTCGAGGACGCGCTGCCCGGCCTCGCGCGCCCGCGGGTGCTCGTCGCGATCTTCGATCTCGACGCCGGCTCGGAGGTCGACGCCGGCGCGCTCGAGTCGCTGTTCGGGTTGTCGGCGAAGCAGGCCGAAATCGCGACGCTGCTCGCGCGCGGCCAGGAGCTCGGGACCGTCGCGCGGCGGCTCGACATCTCGCCCGACACCGCGCGCACCCACCTGAAAGGCATCTTCCGCAAGCTCGAGGTCAACCGGCAGCCGGACCTCGCCGGCCTGCTCGCGAAGCTCGCGGCGGTGCGGAACTAGGCCAGGGGCGTCAGGCGTCGGCGTCGGCGAAGCGGTGGATCGAGAAGGCCGCCTTTCCGCCGCCCTCGAGCCGGCAGAAGGCGCCCGCGATCGCCGACGCCTTCAGAAGCTTGTCGATCGTGATCGGCTTGGCGACGTAGCCGCGCGCGCCGGTCTCGTAGTAGCGCAGCAGCTCTTCCTCGCGCGGGGTGCCGGTCACCATGACGATCGGCAGTCCGCGCAGCCGCTCATCGTCGTTGGCGATGTCGAGGAGCTCGTAGCCGGTGACCTTCGGCAGGTCGATGTCGAGGAGCACGAGCGCCGGGTCGTGGTCGCGGCTGCCGTCGAGGTGCGCGCGCAGATAGTCGAGCGCCTGGGCCCCGTCGCGCAGCACCACCACCGGGTTCTGCAGCCCCGCCTCCTCGAAGGCGGCGAGCGCGAGCTCCGCGTCGGCGGGGTGATCCTCGACCAGCACGACTGATTTCAGCGACATGGACCCCCCGCGATTGCCCCGACTCGGGAGCTTATCGGCGGCCGCCGGCCGTGGATAGCCGGTACCGAACAAAGGCGATGCGCGGGGCCGGTCGCGATCGAGAGGCGTCGAAACCAAGTCGCGGCGCGAGCGTAGGTGCCTGACCCGATTCCGCGCCACGAGAGGAAAATGCGATGAACAAGGCCCTGTTTTTCGTTGCGGCCGCCGGCCTGGTCTTGTCCGCCTGCGGCGGCCAGGGCGACGATGCCGCCGCCGATCTCGTCACCGAGCACGCCGACGGCGTCGCCGAAGATATGGAGCAGAAGGCCGAGGTGCTCGAGGACCGGGGCCAGGAAGCCCAGGCCGAGGCGCTCGAGCAGCAGGCCGAGGCGACGCGCGAGTCCGCCGAGAAGACCGCCGAGTCGATCGACGAAGCCGACGTGAACGCCGAAGGCGTCGCCTCGGTCAGCACCGCGGGAACGGTCGGGCCGACGGCCGGGACCGCGGCGCCGGCGCCGACGAAGTAGCGCGCCCGCTAGGCGGCCGCGCGCGGCTCGACGTGGCGGGGGTCGATCGCCTCGCCGCATTCCGAGCAGGTGATCACCGATCGGAAGTCGTGACCGCAGGCCTTGTGCCGGTGGACGACGGGCGGACCCTCGGCGCCCGCGTAATGGGCGTCGCCCCAGTGCACGAGCGACAGAAGGACCGGATAGAGGTCGAGCCCCTTCTTGGTCAATCGATACTCGTGGCGCGTGGGCCGTTCCTGGTAGGGCAGCTTCTCGAGCACGCCGTCGGCGACCAGGCCGGCCAGCCGTTCGGTGAGCACCCGCCGCGCGATCCCGAGCCGCGCCTGGAAGTCCTCGAACCGCCGCACCTTGAGGAAGGCGTCGCGCAGGATGAGAAGCGTCCAGCGGTCGCCGACGACCGCCAGCGCGCGGGCCAGCGAACAATTTTCCGACGACAGCTCGTTCCACTTCATGGCGCCGCTACTGCCATTGACAAGGTTTCTTTTCAAGACCTATGAGTCTTGAAAGTGAACCGAGAGAGGCCGGGACGTGGCGGAGCGGAACGCGAGCGTGGCGGTGGTGGGCGCCGGCGACTTCATCGGCTCGGCGATCGCCCGGCGCTTCGCCGCCGAAGGCTACCGCGTCCACGGCGGACGGCGGCAGGGCGACAAGCTCGCCGGGTTGACGGCCGAGATCGGCGCGGCGGGCGGCTCGTTCACCGGCCACTCGCTCGACGCGCGCAGCGAGGAGGCGGTCGCCGCCTTCCTCGACGCCGCCGACGCCGACGCCCCGCTCGAGGCGTGCGTGTTCAACGTCGGCGCGAACGTCAGCTTCCCGCTGCTCGACACCACCGAGCGCGTGTTCCGCAAGGTGTGGGAGATGGCCTGCTACGCCGGCTTCCTCACCGGGCGCGAGGCGGCGCGGCGGATGCTCCCGCACGGCCGCGGCTCGATCTTCTTCACCGGCGCGACCGCCTCGGTGCGCGGCGGCAAGGGTTACGCCGCCTTCGCCTCGGCCAAGGCGGGGCTGCGCGCGGTCGCTCAGTCGATGGCGCGCGAGCTCGCCCCGCGGAACATCCACGTCGCGCACCTGATCGTCGACGCCGGCGTCGACACCGCCTGGGTGCGCGAGCGCATCGCCGCGGTGCAAAGCGCGGACGCGGCGGCGGACCTGCAACCCGACGCGCTGATGAACCCGGCCTCGATCGCCGAGACCTACTGGCAGCTCCACCGCCAGCCGCGCGACGCATGGACCCACGAACTCGACCTTCGCCCCTACGGCGAGACCTGGTGAGGAGCGCGCATGGACCCGATCTTCTACTTCGACTTCGGCAGCCCGAACGCCTATTTCGCGCACCGCGCGATCCCCGGCGTCGAGGCGCGCACCGGTTCCCGCTTCCGCTACGTGCCGGTGCTGCTCGGCGGGCTGTTCAAGCTCAGCGGCAACCAAGCACCGATGGTCGCCTTCGCCGGCGTCCCCAACAAGCTCGCCTACGAGCACCGCGAGATCGAGCGCTTCATCGCGAAGCACGGCCTCACCGCGTTCCGCATGAACCCGCACCTCCCGGTCAACACGCTGATGCTGATGCGCGGCGCGGTCGCCGCCGAGGCGGAGGGCGTGGCGGGCGCCTACGTCGAGGCGATGTTCCGCTTCATGTGGGAGGAGCCGCGCAAGCTCGACGACCCGGCCGTGCTGGCCCAGACGATCGCCGAGGCGGGCCTGCCCGCCGACCGGCTGGTCGCCCGCGCGCAGGATCAGGCGGTCAAGGACCGGCTCGCGGCGAACACGCAGGAGGCCTACGAGCGCGGCGCCTTCGGCATCCCGAGCTTCCTCGTCGGCGACGAGCTCTGGTTCGGCAAGGACCGGCTGCGCGACGTCGAGGACGAGCTGACGCGCCTCGGCGCCCGCGCCGGCTGAGCCGGGTCAGTCGGCCGCGAGGCCGCGGCCGTCGCGTTCGGCCTTGCGCGACAGAGAGCGTTCGACCCGCTGCGCGGCGGCGCGGAACACCGCCTCGAGCTGCCGGTGCCGGTCGCGGACGCCGCTCGACGACGCGAGCTCCGCTTGGCGCGCCGCTTCCGCCGCGCGCTGGTGATACTCTTCCAAAAGCGACATGGCCCACCTCCTGCGACCGGGCCGATGCGCCCGCGCGGCCGCCCGCGCAAGCCGCGGGCGACGAACCGCCCCGCGCGCGCGTGCGGCGCCCGCGCGTCAGGCCGGCTCGGGTGTTTCGTCGCCGTCGATGAGGCGCAGGAGCGCCTCGCGGGCGCGCGACACGCGGCTCTTGATCGTGCCGATCTTGATGTCGCAGGCCTCGGCCGCCTCCTCGTAGCTGAGCTGGTCGGCGCCCACGAGCATCAGCGCCTCGCGCTGCGCCGCCGGCAAGCGCTGCAGCGCCTGCTCGAGGTCGGCGAGGTGGACGCGGTGCTCCTGGTCGGCTGCCGCAGCGAGCGTCGCCTCGGCGGTGCGCTCGTCCCATTCACCGCGGAAGCGGTTGCGGCGCGACTGGCTGAAGAAGAGGTTGCGCAGGATCGTGTAGGTCCAGGCGTCGAAGCGCGTGCCGGCGCGGAAGCTCCCGCGCTTGGCCCAGGCGCGCGCGAGCGTGTCCTGGACGAGGTCGTCGGCCGAGGCCTGCCCGCGCGTCAGCGACCGCGCCCGGGCGCGGAGCTGCGGGACGACGGCGGTGAGCATCGCCTTGAACTCGGCTTCGGACAGCCCCGACGCGAGCTTCGCCTCGCTCGCCTCGAGGCGGGACAGCAGCAGGACGAAGGCGCGGGGCAGCCGCTCCTCGGCGGGCGCGAACGCCTCGCGCAGCAGCCCGCCGATGTCTTCGATCCCTGCCATGTCGTCGATGCCCTCCTGCTTTCGCCGGTCTTAGCCGAGGGGAGCCGGAGGCCCCACTAACATGCGTTAGGCGCGCGCCGGTCGTCGCGCGGCGCGGGAGCAAAGTCGCGTGCCGTGCGCTGATAGGCGGGGCCTCGCTCCGGTATGCCCGCGGGAGGGACCGATTCCTCGCTTCTTCTTCCACCAGGTGACGCAACAGGGATTCATCGAGGACCCGGACGGCAGCGAGCTACCGGACGCGGCCGCCGCGCGGGAAGAGGCGATCGACGGGGCCCGTCACCTGTGGGCCGCCGCGATCCTCCAGGGCCAGGACCTCACCGGCGAACGCTTCGAGGTCGCCGACGAAGCCGGTCGGGTGGTGTTCGTCATGCCGCTGGAAGAAGCGCTGCCGGCGGGGATTCGACCGGGGGCATAGCGGGGAGGCGGGCCGCGCCCGGCGTCAGTGCCCGGCGTCCGCGAACGCCGCCATCAGGACCGGCACCTCGGCGAGCAACTCGCGCGCGAGGAACCCGACGGGCCCTCGCGTGCGGCTGAGGCGGTTGCCCGCCTCGCCGTGGAGGTAGACGCCCCAGATAGCCGCCTCGTGCGGGCGCGCGCCGCGCGCCAGCAGCCCGGCGACCAGCCCGGCGAGCGTGTCGCCCGACCCCGAGGTGGCGAGCCCGACGCGGCCGTCGCGGTAGATCCAGTCGCCCCCGCCGGGCGCGGCGATGACGGTCTCCGAGCCCTTGAGCGCCACCACCGCGCCGAGTTCGTCGGCGACGCGGCGCGCGACGCCGGCCGCGTCCGCGACGACGTCCTCGCGCGGCACGTCGAGGAGCCGCGCCATCTCGCCCGCGTGCGGGGTGAGCACCAGCGCCCCCCCGCGCGAGCGGGCGGCGGCCGCGAACGAGCGCAGCCGGCAGAGCGCGCCGGCGTCGATCACGAACGCCGGCCCTGCCGGCCCTTCGAGCAGCGCCGCGGTCAGGTCCGCCGCGCCGACCTCGTCGAGCATGCCGGGACCGACCAGCACGGCGTCGCTGCGCGCGGCGCGCGCCCGCAGCTCGTCCGCCGCACCGGGCGCGATCTCGCCGTCGTCGGTTTCGGGCAGGCCCGCCACCAGCGCCTCGGGCACGGCGACGCCGATGTGCGGGGCGACGCTCGCCGCGGTCGCCATCTGGAGCTTGCCGGCGCCCGCGCGCAGCGCGGCGACGCCCGCGAGCAGCAGCGCGCCCGGCACGGCGCGGCCGCCGCCCACCACCAGCACGCGCCCGCGCTCGTCCTTGTCGGCCCCGGCGTCGTGCTCGGGGAGCGGCATGGCGCGCAGCAGCGTGTCGCTCACCGCCTCCGTCATCGCGCGGCGACCGAGGTGTCGGGCGCGGTCGTCACCGGCGTGTGCGCCGCCTCGAGCGGCGCGACGAAATTGTAGCGCACCAGCGCCGGCCGGCAGTCGTCGGGGCAGTCGGGCTCGAAGCTGTATTCGGTGACGCCGCAGTTGGCGACCTCGGCCTCGCGGTCGATCGCGAGGATCTGTTCCTCGGTCAGCCCTTCGAGGATGTAGCGCAGGCAAAGCACCACCACCTGGTGCGCGACCACGAGCACGCGCTTGTCGGCGTGGTGCAGGCTGATCGTGTCGAGCGCGGAGCGCAGGCGCAGGATGACGTCGCACCAGCTCTCGCCGCCCGGCGGCCGGTGGTAGAACTTGCCGAGCACGCGCCGGAACTCGGCCTGCTCGGGGAAGCGCTCCTCGATGCCGATCCGCGTGAGCCGGTCGAGGATGCCGAACTCCTTCTCGCGCAGCCGCTCGTCGATGACGAACGCCGCGGGACCGACGGGCGCGCCGCCGGCCTCGACGAAGATCTCGGCGGTCCGCCGCGCGCGGGCGTAGGGCGACACCAGCACCACCTCGGGGCGCTCCGCTTCCGGCCGGGCGGCGAACCAGCGCCCCAGCGCCCGGGCCTGCTCCTCGCCGAGGGAGGAGAGCGGCACGTCGACGTCGCGGCCCAGGACGTCGATCACGGCGAGGCGCGCGGCCTCGGCGGCGTCGCGCGCGACGTTGCCGGCGCTTTCGCCGTGCCGAACCACGATCAGCCGCGAAGGCCAGCGCTGCCGCATGCCCGATCCGTCCTTGTCTCGTTGCGCGGACAGAACACGCGGCGGGTGTCGCGGGTTGCGCCGCCGCGCTCAGCCCCGCCAGGCGGCGAAGGTCACCAGCGCGAGCGGCAGCAGCGCCGCCGCGTCGACCCCGGCGATCGTCCGGAGCGGACCGGGCGGCAGGCCCGCCCGCGCGTAGACCGCCAGGAACCCGACGACGCTGATCGCGACGACCGCCGCGGCGACGCGCCGCGACGGCGGGTCGAACGCGGCGAAGAAGGCGGCCGCCAGCACCGCGAGGAATAGGGCGCCGCGGTGGACGAGCAGCGGCCCGACCGCGCCGTCGGCCGCCGCGCCGTAGAGGCGCTCGACGAGATGCGGGCGGAATGCCACGGCGGCCGGCGCGGCGTGCACGCCCGCCAGCACCAGCCAGGCCGCCTTGACGACGATTTCCATGGGTCCCCTCCCGTCCGATCGCCCGAGGATGCGGCCGGTCGGGCGGCGGGTCGATTACGTCGGGGGTAATCGGCGCCGCCGGACGGTTCGTTGCCGATCCGGAACCACCCTCGCGGCCCGGCGGTTCTTGCGGCGGGTTCGCAGAAGGGAGGAAGGGACATGACCGAAGCCCAGGCGTGTCGTGACAGGGCTGAGCGCGATCTCGACGCGGCGGCCGCGGCCGATCTCGAGACGGTGCGTTTCCGTTACCTGCGCTCGGCCGCCGTGTGGCTCGCGCGCGCCGAGATGTTCGAGCGCACCGGGCTGCGCGCGCTGACCGAAGACGAAGCCGCCTGACCGCCCGGCGGCGTCAGCCGCGCCCGTCGTTCGCCGGCGGGCCGCGCCGCGCTCACCGCCGCCGCGCGAGGTGCGCGCCGACGCCGGCGGCGAGCACGGAGGCCGACAGCGCCGCCCACGGCCAGGGGCTGGTCGCGACGGACAGAGCGTAGACGAGCGCCGCGGCCGCGCAGACCAGACCCAGCACGCCGAGCAGCGCGCCGGCGATCCGGTTCCAGGCCAGGGGTTGGGTGCGAACGCGGGACGCCACGTGCGCTCGACGAACAGGCCCCGCCGATGTTCCGCGGCTCGCGCCGCTGCGACGAACCGAGGGAACGGCGCGGCGAAGCGTTCGTTCTTTCGAGGCTCCCGAACCCCGGCGGACACGGACCGCTCGGCGCCCCGGTAGCGAAACCTCACAAGGCTGGGTGACATCGTCATGATAGTACGCGGTAAGCGTCTGCTTCTTGCTTCTCTGCTCGCCTTCGCGTCGGCCGCGTCCGGCGCCGAGCCGCCCAGCATCGCCGTGGGCAGCCTCGTGAAGGACATGACCGGGCGCGAGGTGGGCACGGTGGCGGCGGTCTCGGGCTCCGACGTCGTCGTCAGGACCGATCGCCACGAGGTGCTGCTGCCCGCCGGGTCGATGGCGCCGCACGCCGGCGCCTACCTCATCGCCATGTCGCGCGACGAGCTGAACGCGGCGGTCGAGACCGCGGCCGCCCCCGCCGCGACGTCGGGCGCCGGGGCGAGCGTCGTCGCCGCGGCCGGGCCGCGCTGACCGGCGCGCCCATGAGCTTTCCGCGATCCGCCGCCGTCGCCCTGTCGGCCCTGCTCGTCGCCTGCGGCGGCCCGCCCGACGCGTCCGAGAGCGCGCGGCCGCAGGCGGAGCGCGCATCGGACGACACGCCGCTGCCGCCCGAGGCCTACAAGCCCGAGCCCGGCGACGTGGCCGCCGACAATCCCGACGCCGCGGCGCCGGAGCCGGACGTGCGGACCGAGCGTGCGCCGGCCGCCGCGGCGCCCCCGCCGACCGCGAGCGAGGCCGCGCCCGCGCCCGCCGCTCCTGCCGCCGCCGAACCGGTCGCGCCCGAGGTCGATCCTGTCGAGCCCGACGGTCTCGATCCCCCGGGCAACGAGTCCGTGCCGCCCGAATCCGTCCCCGACGAACCCGCCGCCGGCGAGCCGCTCTAGCGGCGCGCGGCCGGCTCGGTCCGACGTCCGCCGCGACCGAGCCGCGGGGGAGGGGCCTTCGCCGGCGTCGAGGGGCGGAGGGGCCGCGGGATCGTGGGTCGGGAGCGCGGCCCCTCCGGGGGAGGGTGCTCGCGGAGGTGGGTGGGGGCAGGGACGCCGCGAGCATCGAACCAACCGTCCGCCCGGCGCCGCGTTCCGGTCGCAATACTACGGTCTCGGGAAGACAAGCGCCGCTTCGGCCGTCGCGCGGTCCTTTCCCCGCTTCGCAGCCGCACCTCCGAACGCTATGGCATCGTAACGGACGGCGACCGCCGGATTTCGGGTCGGCGGGGACGGGAGGTGGGCGACGTGGGCTGGCTGAGGCGCCGCTTCGTGCTGACGGCGGGCGTTCTCGCGCTGCTCGCGCTGGCGGCCGGCGCCTACCTCGTCCGCGGCATCGACTCGCTCGCCCGAACCGAGGCGGAGCGGCAACTCCTCGAGACCACCCGCGCCATGTCGAGCGTCGTCGACGGCGACATCCGCCGCTACGAGGCCATGCTCGCGGCGCTGGCGTCGTCGGAGAGCCTCGCGCGCGGCGACTTCGCCGCCTTCGACGCGGTGGCGCGCCGGCAGCCGGTCGGTCCCGACGCGTGGATCGTGGTCGGCGACCGGTCGGGCCGCCAACTCGTCAACACAGCGCTTCCGCCGGGATCCGCCCTGCCGCTCGGGCGCCCGCCCGCGGCGATGTGGCGGGCGCTCGACCGGGGGCGGTCCCACGTCTGCGACCTGGTGCGTGGGCGGATCGAGCCGCGCATCCTCTGCGTGGACGTGCCCGTCCTCGTCGGCGGACGCCCGGCCTACAACCTCTCGGTGATCTTCCGCCCGCGACGCTTCCAGGCGATCATCGACCGGCAACGGCTCGATCCCGCCGCCTTCGCCAGCATCCTCGATAGCAGCGGCGCGATCGCCTGGCGCGCGCCGAACCCGGACCGCTGGGTGGGCTACCGCGCGTCGGCCGCCACCTTGCGGCGCCTCGCGCCCGCCGACGAAGGCGTCGGCCGGTCGCGGTCGTTCGACGGGCAGGCCGCGGTCTACGCCTACAGCCGCGGCGACAGCGGCTTCGTCTTCGTCGTCGGCCTGCCCGAGGACCGGCTCGGCGCCGGCCTGGCCTGGGCCGCGCGGTCGGGCCTCCCGATCGCGGCCGCCCTTCTCCTGCTGGCGATGCTGATCGCCTTCCTCGCCGGCCGGCGGCTGTCGACCGCGATCTCGCGCCTCGCCGAGGACGCGTCCTCGCCGGACGCCGGCGCGTGGTCGTCGCGGCGGCCGAGCGGCATCCCGGAGGTCGACGCCGTCGCCGATGCCTTCGCCAGGGCCGTCGGCGAGCGCGAGGCCGGGCTCGAGCGCCTGCGCGAGAACGAGGCGCTGCTCTCCCTTTTCGTCGAGAACGCGCCCGCCGCCATCGCGATGTTCGACCGCGACATGCGCTACCGCGCAGTGTCGCGGCGCTTCGTCACCGACCTCCGGCTTGGGGACGTGCCGGACCTCATCGGCCGCTCGCACTACGAACTCTTCCCGGAGATCCCCGCCGAATGGCGCGCGATCCACGCGAGGGTGCTCGCGGGCGAAGCGCTGAGCGCGGAGGAGGATCCTTTCCCGCGCGCCGACGGCACCGTGGACTGGGTGCGATGGTCGATGCGGCCCTGGCGGATGGCCGACGGCGAGATCGGGGGCGCCGTCATCTTCAGCGAGGTCGTCACCGACCGCGTCGAGGCGAGGCGCGCGCGCGAGGCGACCGAGGCGCGCCTGCGCGAGAGCGAGGCGCGGCTCCAGCTCGCCCAGGAGGTCGGCGGCATCGGCACCTACGAGCTCCGCCCGGAGAGCGGCCTTTCGGTCTGGTCCCCCCAGCTCTACGCGCTCTACGGCCGCGACCCGGCGCTCGGTCCGCCGGGCCCCACCGAATGGGCGACGCTCGTCCACCCGGAGGACCTGCAGCGGATGTCGGGCCCGCTGCCGCAGGACCTTCGCGCCGGCGACGCGATCGAGACCGAATACCGCGTGCGGCTCCGCACGGGCGGCGTGCGCTGGCTGGCCTCCCGCGCGCGGATCTTCCCCGACGACGAAGGGCGTCCGACGCGGATCATCGGCGTCAACATCGACATCACGGCGCTCAAGGCGGCGGACCAGGCGCTGCGCGAGAGCGAAGGGCGCCTGCGTGCCGCCGTCGTCGCCGCGCCCTTCCCGATGATGCTCCACGCCGAGGACGGCGAGGTCCTCGAGGTGAGCCGCCGATGGCTCGAGCTAACCGGCTACTCGCGCGACGACATACCCGACCACCTCGCCTGGGGCCGGCTCGCCTACCCCGACGAGCCCGAGCGCTTCGCGCGCGCGGTCGCCGAGGAGTTCTCAAGCGACCGCGAGGTCGCCGCGGGTGAATGGACGGTGCGGACGAAGGACGGCGGCGCGCGCGTCTGGGACTTCTACGCCGCACCGCTCGCGCCGCTGCCCGACGGGCGGCGCCTGAAGCTCACCGCCGCCGTCGACGTCACCGACCGCAAGCGCTGGGAGGCGCACCAGCGCCTGCTGATCGACGAGCTCAACCACCGCGTCAAAAACACGCTCGCCGTCGTGCAGGGGCTGGCGCAGCAGACGTTCAGGGGCGGCGACCCCCTGCAGGCGCGCAAGGCGTTCGAAGGGCGGCTGGCGGCGCTTTCGGCCGCCCACAACGTGCTCACCCGGCGGAGCTGGTCCCACGCCCAGCTGCGCGAGATACTGGAGGGCGCGCTCGCGCCCTTCGCGCAGGCCGACGACAGAATCTCGCTCGAAGGCGCCGACCTCCCGCTCCCGCCGAAGGTCGCGGTGAACCTCAGCCTCGCGCTCCACGAGCTCGCGACCAACGCCATGAAGTACGGCGCGCTCTCGGTGCCCGAAGGACGCGTCGCCGTGCGCTGGCGCAACGACGACGGCCGCCTGTGCCTCGCCTGGCGCGAGAGCGGCGGGCCGGCGGTGCGGGCGCCGGATACGCGGGGCTTCGGCACCCGGATGATCGAACGCGGGCTGGCGTCCGAGCTCGGCGGGACGGTCGCCGTCGACTTCAGGCCCGACGGGCTCGTCTGCGAGATCGACGCGCCGCTGCCGGAGATCGACCGGTGAGCCCGCTCGCCGGCAAGCGCCTGCTCGTGCTCGAGGACGAGCCGGTGATCGGCTTCGCCATCGAGGACATGCTCGAGGCGCTGGGCTGCCGGGTCACCGGGCTCGCCTACCAGACGGAGGCCGCGCTCGAGCTCGTCGCCTTGCGCGAGTTCGACGCCGCCGTGCTCGACGTGAACATCGCCGGCGGCCTGAGCTACGCGGTCGCCGACGCGCTCGCGGCGAAGGGCGTGCCCTACCTGTTCGCGACCGGCTACGGCACCGACCTCCACCCCAAGCGGCACGCGCACGCGCCGACGGTCGCCAAGCCCTACACGACCGCCGACTTCGAAAAGGCGCTGCTCGCCTTCTTCGGCTGATCGCCGCCGGCCCGGGCCGGGCGAT
>Ga0164290_1001705_pt1 | contig 25878 bp, 32 predicted proteins | sample Micstemetagenome_FD_108782 | JGI IMG/M metagenome (GOLD analysis project Ga0164290, IMG submission 108782) | Contaminated culture microbial community from soil near Moab, Utah, USA - Microcoleus steenstrupii SON62 (Illumina Assembly) | ecosystem: Environmental > Terrestrial > Soil > Soil crust...
GAAGCTCCACCTTTTTTAGCGGCTCCGCCTTTCTTAGCTGCGCCACCTTTTTTTGAAGCTCCGCCTTTTTTGGCTGCACCTTTTGATGCAGATTTTTTTGCTGTTGCCATGTTTTTGAATTTTAATGGTTAGTAATAAATAACGACAGTAAAGTTATAAAAAAAATTTAACTGCCAAATTTTTTACTAACATTCAAATAAACATTAAGCCGATACTTCAACAGCACTTACAGAAACTAATGTTCTGTTTTGTTTTCCTTTTCTAAATTCTACTACACCATCAGATAGTGCAAACAAAGTATAGTCTTTACCAACACCAACGTTTTTACCAGGATGATATACTGTACCACGTTGACGAACGATAATGTTACCGGCAGTAGCAGGTTGGCCACCAAATATTTTTACACCCAAACGTTTGCTGTTTGAGTCGCGGCCGTTCTTTACGCTACCTTCACCTTTCTTGTGTGCCATGGTATTTAAATTTTAATAACGTTTTAAATTAAGCGATGTCGCTGATTTTAATTTTTGTGTACTGTGTGCGATGACCTTTTTTCTTACGAAAACCTTTTCTGCGTTTTTGCTTGTAAGCAATTACTTTGTCACCTTGCACATGATCAAGAATTTCTGCCTGGATTTTTTTACCGCTATTGCTAAAGCTTAAGTTGCCATTAGCATCAGCCATAATAACATCAGAAAATTCTACTTTATCGCCGGCATTACCTTTTACTTTAGGTACATACAATGTCTGGTCTTTCTCAACCTTAAATTGCTTTCCGGCTATTTTTACTACTGCGAACATAATGGTTCAAAAATTAGGTGGGCAAAGGTAGGAGTTTTGGCTTAATGAATGAAAGGAGAGGCTTCCTTTTTTAAAATTTTAACCCTATTGGCTGCTTAAAATGGCCTGGTAAGCGAAAAATAAAGTAAAATAGGGCAATCGGTACGCCAACCAGGCAGCCAAGTGACTTCTACAAAGGTGCAGGGATATGGTATTATTGGGCTGAGCCTTTAATTTTTGCCCCTTTAGTGAATTGGTGTACGTTTGTTTTATAACGAGCTGTCGATATGAAAATAAAATCATTACTGGCAAAGCCATTTGCCAGTTATGTATATAAATCGATCAAAAAGGGCATGTCAACAGCCCTGACGGATCAGGAGGCGATTTTTAATACATTAATCAAGACTGGAAGAAGCGTAAAGTTTGGAAACGATCACCATTTTAAAGATATAGCTGACCATACTGCTTACAGACAGGCGGTTCCAATTCGTGATTATGAAGCTTTCAAGCCTTATATAGAAGAAATGAAAGAAGGCAAGCATAACATCTTGTGGAAAGGCAAGCCTGTTTACTTCGCAAAAACATCGGGTACTACAAGTGGAGTTAAATACATTCCTATTACTAAGGATTCTATTTCAAATCATATCAATACAGCCCGGAATGCTTTGTTAAGCTATATGGCCGAAACAGGCAATACAAGCTTTGCCGATGGTAAAATGATCTTTCTTTCCGGCTCACCTGAATTGGAAAGAATTGGAGACATACCTACCGGAAGACTGAGCGGTATTGTGAATCATCACATACCAAAATACCTGCGCACCAATCAACTTCCGAGCTATGAAACCAATTGCATAGAAGATTGGGAAACAAAGCTGGATAAAATTGTCGGAGAAACCATCAGCCAGAATATGACCCTTATAAGCGGTATACCACCTTGGGTGCAAATGTATTTTGACAATTTGGTAGAACGTTCCGGAAAAAAGATAAAAGAACTCTTTCCTAACTTTTCGGTATTAGTGCATGGCGGCGTAAACTTTGAACCGTATAAAGCAAAGTTATTCGACACCATCGGAGCTAATATCCATGCTATTGAAACCTTTCCGGCTTCGGAAGGTTTTTTTGCGTTTCAGGATACCCAAACAGAAGAGGGCCTTTTGCTGAATACGGATAGCGGTATTTTCTTCGAGTTTATCCCAGCAGGTGAAGTGTTTAATGAGAACCCAACCCGTTTGCGATTGCATGATGTGAAGGTGGGAGAAAATTATGCTTTGATCATTAACAGCAATGCGGGTTTATGGGCCTATAATATTGGCGATACCGTGAAGTTTGTTAGCACTAATCCATACCGCCTGGTAGTAACCGGAAGAATTAAACATTTTATATCGGCTTTTGGAGAACATGTGATTGCAGAAGAAGTGGAACAGAGTTTGCTTAAAGCGGCGGAAGAAATGCAGGTGCGCATTACAGAGTTTACTGTGGCGCCAATGGTTGAGAGGGGAGGAGGAAAAAGCTACCATGAATGGTTTATTGAATTTGAACAGGAACCTCATGATCTAAGCTCTTTCGAAGCAAACCTGAATGAGCAAATGCGCAGGAAGAATATATATTATGATGATCTGCAAAGAGGTAATATTCTAAAACCCCTGGAGGTTCGTGTTGTAAGAAAAAACGGGTTTATTGATTATATGAAATCCATCGGTAAGCTGGGCGGACAAAATAAAGTGCCTCGCCTAAGCAATGACAGAAAGCTTGCAGATGAATTAATAAAATGGACCGTTTCTTTACAACCTCATAAGGCATAAGTTCCATTGCTATTTAAAACCTGATTGACTAACTTGACGTTTTAAACATACATGAATCAAACACACAGGGTTAAACGTATTGGTATATTTGGCTCCACTGGTTCTATCGGAACTCAAGCCCTGGAAGTAATTGCAGAACATCCTGATAAGTTTTCTGCGGAAGTTTTAACCTGTAACGGTAATGATGATTTACTGATTGAACAGGCAATCAAATACAAACCGAATATTGTTGTTATAACAGATGAAAGCAAATACCTGAAAGTAAAAGATGCTTTGTCTGCAACAGATGTAAAAGTATTTGCGGGAGAGAAAGCCCTGGAGGAAGTGGCTGCTATGGATGTTTATGACTTAATGTTAGCAGCTATAGTTGGTTATGCAGGATTGAAACCTACCTTAAAAGCAATTGATAGTGGCAAACCTGTTGCTTTAGCTAATAAAGAAACATTAGTAGTTGCCGGTGATATTGTAATGCAAACGGCTATCGAAAAACGGGTTCCAATCATCCCTGTTGATTCCGAGCACTCTGCCATTTTTCAATGCCTTGTTGGCGAAATGCGTAATCCTATTGAGAAGGTAATTCTTACAGCTTCGGGTGGACCTTTTTTGGGAAGGAAGCCTAACTACCTGGTAAACGTAAAAAGAGAACATGCTTTGCAACACCCTAACTGGACAATGGGTGCCAAGATCAGTATTGACTCTGCTACATTGATGAATAAAGGTTTGGAGATGATTGAAGCTAAATGGTTGTTCAATCTGCATCCCTCACAAATTGAGGTATTGATCCATCCTCAAAGCATCATTCATTCTATGGTACAATTTGAAGATGGTAGTGTAAAAGCGCAGTTAGGTCTGCCAGATATGAAACTGCCGATCCAATATGCTATGGCTTTTCCTCAACGTATTACCAATGAATATCCCCGTTGCGATTTCAGGAAGATCAAGAGCCTTACGTTTGAAGAACCCGACATCCGCACTTTTAAAAATCTGGGATTGGCAATAGAAGCTTTAAATAAAGGCGGAAATCTTCCATGTGTTCTAAATGCTGCCAATGAGATTGCAGTGTATGCATTTTTGCGTAACCGAATTGGCTTCTTAGATATGACCGATGTAATAGAAAGAGTGATGGAAAAGATACCTTTCATAGCAAAGCCTTCTTTAGAAGAATATTTTGACAGTGACGGCGATGCCCGCGAGTATGCAGCAGACCTGATTAAACTTTAGCTTTTGTTGTCCTATACCGTTGCTGTTAATATTGAAGACCGGATTCCGTTTATTCCCCTTTTATTAGATATTTGCCACTTACCGAAAAGACAGATACTATAATTATGTTGTTATTAGCTATAGATTGGGCTGCAGTTGGCGTTAAAGCAGGACAATTCATTTTATCGTTTTCCATTTTGGTTGTTTTACATGAATTAGGGCACTTTTTACCTGCCAAATGGTTTGGTTGCCGCGTAGAGAAATTCTATCTCTTTTTTAATCCCTGGTTTTCGTTGTGGAAGAAAAAAGCAGGAGAAACAGAATATGGTTTGGGCTGGATTCCCTTGGGTGGTTATGTAAAGATCTCGGGAATGATTGATGAAAGCATGGATAAAGAGCAGATGAAGCAGCCTGCACAGCCTTATGAGTTCAGAAGCAAACCTGCATGGCAGCGGTTGATCATTATGTTAGGAGGTGTGACGGTAAATGTGATTTTAGCACTGATCATTTTTATAATGATCACCTGGGTGTGGGGAGAAGAATATTTGCCACCGCAAAATGCAAAGTATGGTTTAGCTGTTGATAGCCTGGGCACTACAGTTGGATTAAAAGACGGTGATGTGATTGTGAAAGTAAATAACGAAGATGTAAGAGATGTAATGCGGGTAACTCCGCAGATCATTACATCTGAGGCAAAAACCATTACTGTGTTAAGAGATGGTCGGCAGATGCAATTAAATATTCCTGAAACAATGATCCGGTCACTTAATTCAAGTAAAGGTGGCGATTTTGCCTTCTTACGTTTTCGGGGAGTAGTAGATACTTTCTCGAAAGAATCCAATGCAAAAAAAGCAGGCATACGGAAAGGCGACCGTTTGATTGGCGTTGATTCTACACCAACACCTTATTACCAGGATTTTCAACGTGCTGTTCGTAATAAAAAAGATGTAACCATAAACGTCCATGTTTTACGTAATAATGATTCATTGACCATTCCGGTTCAGGTAAATGATAAGGGAATGATTGGTGTGGCGCCGGTTAGCAACATGGAAGAACTTGGATTTAAAACCGAAACAAAGTCCTATTCATTTTCAGAGGCCGTGCCTGCAGGGATCAACCGCTGCTGGAAAACCCTCTCGATGTACATTACAGGTATAAAGCAGCTATTTACCGGTAAAGCCAATCCAAACGATTCTGTGGGGAGTGTGATCAGTATTGGTAATATTTTTCCTGGTGAGTGGGACTGGCAAAGCTTCTGGGCTTTAACCGCTGTATTTTCCATAATCCTTGCATTTATGAACGTGCTCCCTATTCCCGGTTTAGATGGCGGACATGCTCTGTTTACCCTATACGAAATGATCAGCGGCCGTAAGCCAAGTGATAAGTTTATGGAGTATGCGCAAATGGTTGGTATGGTGTTATTGCTGGGCTTGATGTTGTATGCTTTTGGGTTGGATATATGGAGACTATTTAAGTAACCTCACCCCAGACCTCTCCAATAAGTTGGAGAGGGAGAATATGGCAACGCACAACAAAGACTTATAGCAAAACAACTTTTATTTTTAAGATTGTCATAGCGGTAAATGCAAAGTACAGGCTGTAAATTTGCAGGCTGGTTTTGATGTGGTGAATAGATTACAGAACGTACAAGTGAGTGACACCAGGGACGATAATAGCAGTAATGCAGATGGCCAAATGAATATAGAACAGAAGAATAGGGAATGTTGAATGAAGAAGTGAAAGACGCACACAGTACGACAACTATAAACTACAAACCATAAACCATAAACTATAAACTTCTCTGGGGGTGCCTGGTTTTGACAGCATAGATCTTTGAAAGTGTAAGCATGCAGAGCGTTGTATCATTAGCTCTTAAATCTGAAGATTCAAACTCTAAATGGCAATACTCAGTATGCCATGGCTGCCTAATCAGTGATTAAGTAGTCATTAGGGCCGCCGCACAGGTTTGTCTCTTACCACGTGCCGCCGCCGACTTAAAACAAACAGGGGCTGCTGCAACCGAAGGCTGTGACGGTTGCTTAAGACTATACAGCTAAGGAAATAATTGGTTGGTTCTGTTCCGGTTATTTCCCGACAAGCAATACAGAAATAAGCATGTAGAAAGCTTTTGAAAATCATGTTTGGACAGCGGTTCGAATCCGCTCACCTCCACCAAGTAGATCTGCGGATCGAAGCAAAAGCCTGCGAATTATTGATTTGCAGGCTTTTTTACTTTATAAAAAATGCAAATAGCTGCAAATTTTGGAGACATTTTGGTGTAAAATCGGAGACATTTTTTATTTCCCGTTTAAAAACAGGGGTTCACTTTTAGCAGTCTCTCGCTCGATTTAGCATTTCTCTCAGTTACACCGGCTTGTGAATTTTATAACCTTTAAAATTTCATGAGTCATGAACCAATTTTTGGACGTTCGTTTTTCGTACCTGCTTCGTCAATCTGTTACTAACAAGGAAGGTCAACATCCTGTGGTGCTTCGTGTTTCGTTTCGCTCGGAAAGAAGAGACATTTTCACAGGCATCCATGCATCCGAAAAAACCTGGGACAAAAAGATTGGAAGACTAGTAGTTTTTACAAAGAAAGAAGGTGAGGTGAACAAAAACTTGGAGCTCATTCTTCGTAAAGCAAACCACTGTTTTGATGAACTACGATTTTCAGCAGAACCTTTTTCAATTGATGAACTGGTAGATAAGATCAAAGGAAAAGAGAAAAAGCCTCAAACCTTAATTGAATACCTGGAAGAAGGAAATGAAAAAGTAAGAAAAAGGGTAGGAGTTGAAATTGTAAAAGCCACTTATTATAAGTACAGAAAAAGCCTGCAGTATATGCAGGAGTTTCTGCTTTCTCAGTACAAGCTGAAAAACTACCTTCTCATAAGAATCAATGTGCAGTTTCTGGACAACTATTTTAGATACTTAAGAGTTGAAAAGAACATATCGCATAATGTTGCTTTGAAGTACCTCTCATTCCTAAAGGTGATCCTAGGGCCTGCCATCAGAAGTGGTATCATTAAAGATGATCCCTTTAGAGAACTAAAGCTTAAAGCAAAACCAGTGTATAGAGAGTTTCTTACCTCAGAAGAAATCACTCTAATTGAAACTCTACACCTTGAGAGCAAAGAGCTGGAAAGAAAGCGGGACATCTTCCTTTTTGCCTGCTATACTGGACTTGCCTATATGGATATAAAGCAATTATCGCAAAAGCACTTTATAAAAGATGCAGATGGTTCTTATTATATACTAAAGCCAAGACAAAAAACAGGGCAGGAGAGTATTATTCCTCTGCTTCCTAAAGCAGAGAAGATTCTCAGAAAGTACTCGCTTACTGGTGACCTAATTGATTTTAACTGGTATGTCTCGACCAATCAAAAGATGAACCTGGGATTAAAAGAGATTGGAGAGAAATCCACTATTTCTAAAACCCTTCACATGCATCTTGCACGCCACACATTTGCAACCACTGTTACTTTAGCTAATGGAGTACCAATTGAATCAGTAAGCAAGATGCTGGGACACGCAAGTATCCGGCAAACGCAACACTACGCTAAAGTAGTGGCAAGCAAAATTAAGCTTGATATGCTAAGAGTAAAGGAGATCTATAAGTAGTGTAGGAGTCTATAAAGAAAATCTTTTGCATTGTCAAAAAGTGGCAAATAATGGTGTGAACTATTAATTTCCACTTTGCTCTACCACTGATTTCATTTGCCAATTTTGTATCACAACTAATGGCTATGAATACAAACCCATATCTAAACTCTAATTCTCCTCTTCTAAGAAATCCAGAAGTAGTCGAACTGGTAAAAGCTTTCCGCTACGAAATTCAGCAAGCTCAGAGACCTGCGTCTGAAGTGATTTTGGACGATGTGGATTTAAGAGAGCAGCTCAAGGTTAGTGCAAGAACGCTAGCTCTTTGGAGATCTACAAATTTGATAAAGTACTCCAAAGTAAATGGTAAGATTTACTATAAGTATTCAGATGTTCTGGAGCTAATAGAAAAGAATAGCATTCCTACTTCTTCAAAACCGCTAAAAATTAAGCTATGAGCAGAAAATGTCTAAGGTGTAAAGCGGAAATACCAAAAACAAGAAAGCGATCGGCAAAGTATTGCAGTAACGTGTGTGCATATGAGGTAAAGAAAGACCGCTCCAACCAGGTTTATCACAGGCATAAAGAGCCGTATAAAGAGCTAAAAAGAAACGATGATATTCTAAGCAGGATTTACCCATTTAAACAAGCCGGCACCCTTTTAAGCTTTGAAGAGCTTGGCAAGCTTGGGTTCAACTTCGGTATTTCAAGCAAAGAGCTTCATAAAGGAAAAACATGGAAGGTGCTCGTGCATTACGGATATACAATAGATACTGAAACACAAAAAATAGACATATGCTACATGGGTTTAGCGAAGTAACACTTCAGCAGAGGCTCGAGGAATTAAAAGTTTTAGCTGATGCAAAAAAATTAGTGGCAGATCAAAAACTGAAGTCATTTTGCATTTCGATAACCTTATTCAGTTTTATCGGAATAATTGGGCTAATGATATATTATGAAAGAGAGATAAAAATTCTAAAGGAAAATCGATGCGGGAATAGTTCTAGCTCGGCAATGAACTAACGGAGAAACAGAATTTTGGTTTCAGTAGGCTCTTTTTTAGGCTGTTTGTGTTCTGCCTTTTTGTTATTAGTAGCTAGCACTTTCATTTTGCCTTTACCGTGCATCATCATTGATTTGACGGCAGTGTCTCAAAACTGAGGGTAGTGTCTCAGTTTGAAATTTAGTCGTTCAAATACTGCCTTACCATACTTTGAGCAAAATCAATAATATCTTTTTGTTGACGGTTTAGACTTTCATAGTTTATTTCCATTGTATCAAATTCTCCAGAAGGGAAAAGTTGAACAAACGCGGGATCGCTACATACAAATTTTACAAATTGATCACTTCCTGAGATTTGGCCGTTGAACGTGTCGGTCTCAGTCCTAATTGTAGCTGGTCGTGGTTCTATATATTGCATATCCTAAAGTTATTGATAAATAAAGCTATTACTCAGCTTAATTCTTTTTATAAGAACCCCTTTTGGTTGGTTCCTTTTCTGGCACAAGTCTTATAATATCTTCAACGGTCATAAATCTTTTAGTCAGCCCTGCTTGCATTGCGGGTGTTACTCTTAATGATTTGTGCAGCTTTACAAAATTGTAGTAAGCAAAATGCAAAGCAATTGCATGACAATGGGTTTCTAATTTTTTACTGAACGCATTTGTAAGTCTTGTAAACCTTCTCATGTGCATACGTATTGTGAGATTCTGTCTTTCCACATAAGAAGTAGAAATAAACTTTAGATTTGGGTCGCCTGAAACAACATTCTTTTTAGCTCCATTGCACTCATTAGAGCTAAACTTTCTTTCTGTTTGAGTTGCACCAGTTGGAGCACCGTAGATTTTTACTAATTGTGCAAAATCAACCGGCAATTGAGAAGCATTATCAACAGCATCTAAGTACGCATGGTGGCCGTCTGTTGTTAGCTGAACCCTGTTTGCTAATCTTGAAGAAACATCGTACATGAAATAGTTAGCCGCTACTGCATCACGTTCACCAACAAACCATGAAACAATCAATTTACTATCAGCATCAATAGCCGTCCATGTCCATACATCTCCCATCCCAGCTTCTTTTTGTTCAGCAGTTGCATTCTTTTCATTAGCACCAACGAATGACCAAATCTCATCACATTGAATACGCTGAGATTTTATATCAACCACTGTTTTGTTATGAAACTCTTCGCAAGCAGTACCTACTTCGACCGAAAGTTTCGTAACTGTATTGATTGAGACATCAGCTATTCTTGAAGCAGCTCTCAGGCTATTACCTTCTACCAGAAGATTTATGATCTGTACTTTCTTTTCTATTGGCAATTGGTTCATAACACCACGATCTGAACATTTCTTAACCGGTCAAGCATTTTGTTCATTTTAATATAATTTTTTTGTTCTTTTTTTTGGAAAAATTACCAAAAATGCCCTCTAATTATTGCCTTTAAACATAAAGGTGTTACCTTCATTTTGGTAAAACTACCAAAAAATATAGTACATGAGCGAAAATTTGTTTGGCATAGATAGTATAATTAACTCAGCATTGCGTCCAAAAGGTTGGATAGATACTCTATCCTTATTGCAGCTGTTTAATGAAAAGCTCTTTGAATTAGGGTTATCTAAGAACCAAGCTTTAAAGATTATGGAAATTGAAGCGAAAAGTTTTGATTCTTTCATGCAAGGCGAGTCAACCAAAATAGATTTTCTAACTCTAAAAAAACTATCGCGCTTTTTGGAAATTGCCCCATCAGTATTTATTGATAAGTTTTTAGCTAAGATTACTAATGAGAATAGTAGCGATTTAGAGAAGATCAATACAAGGTTATTTATGGCTAAACATTTTGACCTTGAATCTCTTCGTACAGCTGGCCTTATCGAAAGGGTTAATGACTTCGATCACATTGAAGAAAGAATTTTAAAGTTTTTTGGTTACAAGACAATATTTGAGTTTAAAAATGATATTGAAGTTCCGGTTTACAGCAGTGGTAAAATAGTATCGAATGAAAAAACATTAAAGTTTTGGGTGAATTTAGCGTATGCTACTTTTGAAAAAATGTCTAATCCGTATGAATACGATAGACAAGCTCTTGTAAGACTATTTCCTTCCCTGCGGGCTTATACATTAAACGTGGAAAGTGGATTAAGGCAGGTGTTTAAACTCCTCTATAAAGTAGGTGTTACGGTTATTTTCATTCCGAAAAATAATAAGAATTTGCACATTAGAGCGGCAACATTTTGCATCAACGAAAAGCCATGCATTGCAATAACTAACTATAGAGATTTATATCCTACACTTTGGTTTAGCTTATTCCACGAGTTGTATCATGTGCTGTACGACTGGGACGAGATATCAAAAATCGACGGTCATGGACACGTTTCTGCTGGCATGTCCACTGGCATTATTGACGAAGATGCTGCCAACCAATTTGCTGCAAGATATTTATTTGATGATGAGAAGATGCAAGAAATTGAACCATTCATCGATAAGCCGAGCTATGTAGCAAAATTTGCTCGTAGTTATAATGTACATGAGAGTATCGTGTATGCACTTTACACTTATAAATATGCAACTGCAGATAATAAAATCTTTGGCAAGTATTTGCATTTTATGAAAAAGCCGGAACAGGCAATTGAAGCATTCAACCCGTCTCAGTATGATACGTTTAACCCCATTCCTGAGATCGCAAAAAGAACTATGTCACTCATAAACTAACATAAATGAAAAACGACAAAACCAACAAAAAGAAAATTTTGCCACAAGAGGAGCAAAAGAAACGAGTAAAGAAAATTAAACCTGAACAACAGCAGGAGCAGGAATATTTACTTTTCCAAGCAGATTCTATTTCACCAGCTAAGAAAAGAATAGATTTAAATGAAATCGAGTTAAATAGCGGAGAAAAAATAAATCTGGATGATTACATACTCGAGAATTACATTACGGAAAAATCAACGCACTTTTATAAGCAATTTTATTTTTTAATAGCTGATTTGTTATGCATTGACCATGAACGCATGAAGAAGTTTATAAAGCCGTTAATCGTGCCATTTTTAAAAAAGTATCTCATCTATGCGAGATTCCCGAACAAGGTACAACAAAGGTTATACAGCCGGAACAAGTACACTGGCTTTTATTCACGCATTTGCTGGAATTACCAGTGGTTAACAAGAAATGCCGATTTAGAACTAAGGGACTTTATAAGCCAATTTGAAAAAGATGCTGAGGAAGTACTTAAATCAGGTGGCAATATGAAAAAGTTCATAGAAGATTACTGTCAAAAATATAACCTGCCCGTTCAACAAGAAATATTCGAATTGCTTTAATTCTTTTTGTTCCAACGTTTAGCAGCAGCTTTTTTGGCAATTTCTGAACGTTGTTTTGCAGTTAAGGCTTTAGCTCTTGCCTTACCACCTTTTAAGCCACCTTGCCTGCCTAATGCAGCCGCAGCAGCTTTTATAGGATCTGTTTGCTGCTCTTCTTTTTCGCCTGTAACCATATCTAAAATTTCCTTAGCTTTTTTATTAGGATCAGTAGGTAGCTTTACTTTCTTTGCCATGAAGCAAATTAAAAAATCGTTTGCTTATTTCGGTTAACCATCAAATTTCAATCTGAGACACCATCCAATGAAATGTATCTTGCATTTTATGAACGAAAAACCGGCGCCACAAGTAGACTTTTGTGAGGAAAGTATTTCCTTTGAGCAGGTATGAAAGCCGACAAAGTCATTCATCATAAGCCAGCTTTAGAGCTTATTAAAAAGCTTACAGCCTCTCGAAAAGGAAACATATTAGCTAAAACTCTTAAAGGGCTCCCACATGAAGCAAAACTAACGTTTTTAGGTAACTATTTTTCAATAAGGTTCGCTAGTAATGATCGTTCCCTGCATCTCAAATTGTTTGCCAAGCAGCTACACAATGTAGAATTCCATTCAGCAAGCAGGCATTTTGTGCTCAGAGATTTTTTTGTTGGTCACTGCGGTTTTCCTGTATATACTTCAACTACTGCTGAAATCTTTACAAAAGGATTTTCCAAAAAAAAACGTCACTTCTTCCGCTTGATTATTCCAGTAACAGAGGAACTGGAATTCTTTTTTCAGTTGGAAAAAACGCCTTACACATCTGATTTGGGTTTCAGGAGTAGTCTAGGTTTTTGTGCAATCATTCATAATGAGCAATTGATGTTATGCAGCTTTAGTAAGGATAAAAAGCAACACTATATTTCAATTGATTCCAATAGTGTCCAATCCTACGAATCGTTCTCCAAAAAGGCATACGCGTTCCTAGTGGCTATTGGTTATATCACCGGTCACCTAGCAGGCACGCGGGGCTACTTTTTTGCCTACGATGATATAATCATGAAAGATCCGGTGCATATATTAAGCCGAAACTTCAGACCGGAGATCATCACAAAGCAAACACCTATCAACTGGAACCCCTATGCTTATGTTCGAAGCAAGAGAATAGCAGACAGGTATTACAAGAACAAGACATTGTCGCCTGTATCATCGGTCGTTTTTTCCAAACTCTCACAAAAGGCATACGATTCGATTGACTTCCAATCTGCTCTCATATTGATCCTTGAATCAGGCGCTGCCAGTTTGTTGTTTAGGCCCGGTGGTTATGCCATTGCCTTGGAAACGCTGTCTGATTTGATCGTAGATAAGCATGTAGAAAAGCTGTCTCCAATAAAGGATAAGTTATTAAGCAAAACCATCCGGAAGGAATGTACTGAGGTGATAAAAAGGTACAGGAGTCAAATTGATGATGAGAGCTTAAAAACACTTTTAACGCGGATTGAACAGTTGAACCAAATAACAAATAAATCAAGGTTAAAGGCGCCGTTTGATTTGCTTGGTATCTATTTGTTGCCAGCCGATCACCAAATATTACTCACCAGAAATGACTTTCTCCACGGCCGCATTCCTGATTTAACAGAAGCAGGTGAGAACCGATCCTTAGATAGAATAAATAACGACTTATACTATGCTTCAGAAAGATTGTACACTCTCTTAAGCTTGCTGATATTAAAATGGATAGGCTATGACGGTTATGTAATTAATCATGCTCGGTTGCAGGCAAGCTTTTGCAATATTCGTTTAAAAGAATCGCCCTACAGGAAAGCGTGACATGCAGGGTCTAACATGAATTAGCAAACACCTTTGAAGACGACAAATCAATTGTTGTTGTCTGTATCTGGTCTCTACTGAAAACTGCCCAAAGAACTTTACAAAGTGACCGCCAAACTGTGGTGAATAAATGTAGCCGCTGAATGTTTTATTGTGGGTGGGGAAATATCCACAAAAATGGGTCGAAGTAGGCTTATGATGATGTTCTTCAAATCCAATTTTGCGAGCAGTTCTGACGAGAGCACATACCTCAGATGTTACTTGCTTCCAGGAAGTTTATCGTAAATTGCATCCCCTTTTAATTAAACATAACTATGGTACCGAAGGAGATTGACGAACGTGTTAGGGCGTTGGTGGAAAAAGTGGACCCTTCACACGAGCCTATCTATGTTAATGTATGGCCGGAAAAGGGAGCTGAAATTTCCGACTGCTTTCGGGTAGTCGAACGGAAGGTACAGCAAGATGGCGGTAGGATGGTCCTTGGTTGGCAGGTTTGGCAAACGAAGCACCTTATTGAAGCTGAATGTCACGCAGTTTGGGAAAAGCCAAACGGAGATTTATTAGATATTACACCGAAGCAGTTCAAAACAAAGCGTATTCTTTTTCTTGAAGATGAGAATGTGGTTTACGATGGACGGCAAATTGATAATATCCGTTTGAATATTTCAGGTAATGCGCTTGCGGACGATCTGATTATGATCTCTGAGGAAAACTATGCGTTCCTTAATAGAGGAGACCGGGCAAATTCCTACGAACTTGTGTTAACTAATGAACAAAGAGCTCATTACGAATACATTCAGAGTATGCAGTATATGGTCAGTACGATGCTCCGTAAAAACAATACAAGAGAAAGTACTTGTCTATGTAACAGTGGTCAGCGCTATAGTGAATGCCATGGTAATAACCTCCTCCAAAAATTGAGGGCCGTTCAGTAAAAGGTAAATATGAAATACATTCTTCTGATTGGCACAAGAGATGCCGGAAAGTCAACTACTGTTGATGCTGTTTGCAAGATACTTAGGCCTAAGGTGATAAAGAGACTCCAAGGAAAAGAGACATTTACAGAAGTGGGGTCTGATGAGCAAATCCACAATGGAACTTATCTTATTGAAGTAAACGGAAAGTCTATTTTAGTGGTGGCCGGTGCGCCTACAGAGCAAGGCATTCGTATTACAATCCTCGTCCAGATCTGTATTGAGTTGGATATCAAACTTGATTTTGCTTTAGTGGCTATGCGGTCATACGAAAGAAGTGAAGGGTTCAACACACGTGAAGAACTCGAACAACTCGGTGAATGTGTGCATCAGGAGTCGATTTATAAAATACCCGGGGAGGGTTTCCGGCAGACCGATGAATGGAAAGGGCGAATAGACCGAATTGTTAATATCATGCATGAAAATTTGTAATTAGAGATACCTATCCTTGATCAAATACCTTAATTTCAGTTGACTAAATCAGCGAGCGCTTTAACTGAACACTTAGGTTAGTTACTTCAATCCTTTTATGTCAGAATATTCGCGACGCCTTATCCTTGTAAGCAGATTGGTTCCCTTGTCAGCCCGCTCTATTGAAAAGTGGTATGCCAGCCAGGCCTTACTTGTAATCATTCCTTCCGAACTTGCACTCAATTAGGTCGAGGCTATTAAAGTATTACCTTGTCCGGCTTCATACTGAACATTATTCAAAGGAAGAAGACATCATTTTACAGGTTTAAAATCACCCCGGTTTTTTGTCCTTTCCCGCTTTTGATGCTCTTAGTAGGTTGCGGCATAAATTAAGACACTATGAAAAAATTTCAGACGTCACATTTTAACCTGCTAAAAGCAAAAGCCCGTTTCACAGATGAGCCCATATGGTACCGGCTGGCCCTTTGTTTAATACAAGCCGCCTTTTACCTATTGCTCATTTATTTGTTAAAAGAATGGGCACTTTCACTTCTTGCAAAAAATATTATCCAGGAAGCTCTAGCTAAAGTTATCGCCATTAAAAACGGCCGGTCACCTTAAAAAACAGATCTATTGCATCCGTCTGAAAATAAAACTAGTATTTATACCTATATACTGAGAAATGCAAGGAGGGTAATTCGCACGGGCTACGAGAAGGAGTAATTGTAGTATAAGTGTCAATGGTCTCTGAAAATTTAAAAGAAATAGAGCTGTGAAATATCGAGTTTACCATGCTCAGGTTTAGTTGTGCGCTTGTGTTATGCACACCTGTGCATATCTCTGGCTTCAATTTTACGTTGCTGCAAAATACTTTCGTCGTCTGCCCTCATTTCTAAAGCAGATGGTTTGGAAATGAAAGCAGAATGTATTTGTAAAAGTGTTTTAGAAAAAAGCCCTTGCGCTAACAAGGGCTAAGAATTTAAACTGCGGGTTCAAACTCTAACAATCAATATTACCAGCGACCCGCGAGCCCGCAAATTCTGTTTTTCCACAATCACTTCACCAAATACGGCCGTTAACAATTTTTTTTAACCGATTCAACTAAAAAGTTGGATTTTTTGCCATAAAAGGCTATTTTTGTTATGAAAAAGGAAGGTGAAGTTCAGGTTTTTTTAAATGGCTTTAAGGCCAAGCTCGGAATCTGGGGCATTTTGTTTCGGGATGACCGGGGGAAAAATTTAAAAACCCTTTTAGACCTGGAAATTTCTACCGAGTACAGAAAAGGGATACTGGGTGAATTGCAGGTCGAAGATTTTTGTGAAGGTCCTTTGGATGATTCATTGTACGGAGAGGCTTCTATGTGGGTGTTTGGTAAAGTGATAAAGAAAAGAGAAGTCTATATTAAGATTACGATGGGCAGGCATGGGGCACAGGTGATCTGTATTTCGTTTCACGTGGCAGAGAGAAAACTGAAGTATCAATTTAAATAGCAAACATATGGTGAGTCCTCTAACAGGTAAAAAAATGCCATTGAGAAAAGAGGAAAGATTGCTTGATTTTAGAAAAGAAGAATTCAAAGTGAGTTATCACTTTTATAAATGTGAGGAGAGCGGGGAAGAGTTTACGGATGATGTGCTGGATAATTTAAACCTCACACAATTGTATAACCAGTACCGGGTGAAGTATGGAATTCCGATGATTGATGAAATCAAAAAGATCAGGGAGAACTACGGGCTCAGTGCGGCAAAGATGAGTGATGTGCTTGGGTTTGGTGTTAACGTATATCGTCAGTACGAAGCTGGTGAAATGCCTTCAGTGACCAATGGAAGACTAATCCGGATGGCTTCCGATCCAAAAGAGTTCAATAAGCTCCTGGAAATTGGAAAAAACGCTTTGGAGAAACATGAGTACGAGCGTGTATCCAAAAAGGTGGCTGAGGCAGAGAAAGGGTGGGATTTCATTGATGCCATCATTGAGGAAAGGATGTTTCGCTCGAAACTTCCCGATGAGTACAATGGTTACCGGGTGCCGGATATCAATAGGATCGGGTGGATGGTGAAGTTCTTTGCACAAGCATTACAGCCGGTGACCACCAAGCTCAATAAGCTGATGTTTTACGCTGATTTTGGTCATTACAAAAGATATGGCACCAGCATCAGCGGGCTAAAATATCACGCCATTCAAATGGGGCCTGTGCCGGTTAATTATGGAGGTATCTATAATTACCTGTATAACGCAGGTTACATCAAGGTGGAAGAAAGAGTGTTTGGTGATTATCTAGGCGAGGAATTTTTACCTGGGGGAGAGCCTTTACAGCTGGAATCTGTTGACTCGGTTTTTGAAGCGACAGAAAAAGAAGTTTTACAACTTGTCGTCGAAGAGATCGGAGGGCTCAAGACAAAGCAGCTCATAAAGGTGAGCCATGAAGAAGATGGATGGAGGGATAACAATGAAAGCTTTGAGCGAATCAGTTATCAGTATGCTTTTGATCTCAAAGCTATTTGATGGGATGCAAATGAAGTTCTTTACATAAGACTATTAAAGAGAAAACCCCCAAAAGTTCTCGTAAAACTTAAGGAGGTTTCAAGGAATGAGTTTCGCAAGTTTGCTCAGACCTTAGTTGTTCAAATCTGCTGCAAAGATTAGGAGTTGCTCTCAATTTAGCAACTCCTTGTTTTGCAGGTCTTATTCTCCAATGTTTCAACAAATCTTCTCTTAAACAAGCTTGCCGGCTTAACGCCTATCCGCAGCAATCCATGCTGGTAGTGGGCTATTTATACATTATTAAATCTATACCGTTATGGCAAGCAACGGAAAATCCGGAGACAACAGACGTATCGGCGCGGTCAAAAAACGCAGCCAATTTTTTAACCCCGCGAACAAAACTTTCGTGAAAAGAAACACGGAAAACGGACAAATTATGGACGTGAAAGCTGATCGCAAAAAATTCAAAGGAGTACGAAAGGAAAAATAAAACCAATATCATATGAATTATGCTTTAAAGTATGGACTGCGTCCAGCGGACCGCATCATTGAGCCCATTTTTCAAACGGGTTTGACAAAGCACCATGCCATCTACCTCGGACAAGACCGCCAGGGAAGAGAATGGATCGCTGAGAACTACAAGTTTGGAGGGGTACGTCTTGTAAATGCACAAGACTATTTTAAAAAAGGAAAGCTGATAAAAAGAAAAAAATTCACCGGTACCAATTCTCAAAGAATAGCTGCGGTGAAAAGAGCGCTTTCTCAACTGGGTAAACCCTATGATCTTATCGATTTCAACTGCGAGCACTACGCGGAATATGTGCAAAGTGGTGTTGCCAGAAGCAGCCAGGTAGAGAACGTAGCGGATTTAGTAAAGACGGTCGCCGCAGCGGCAGCTTTTATTGGTTTCATTCACATTTTATCAAACGATTAAATTTAAAAACATGCAACAATCAGAAGAACAAAAGAATGGAGGACCTAAGGATGATAAATTAATATCCTTAGTGATTCTGACGTCCGATGGGAACAAGACCTGGAATCATGATTTTCCTAAGACAATGAAAGTCTCACAACTCATCCAGGCAATAGCAACCCAATTTCATTTGGCCCAGAACGGACAGTATGAAGTCAGGTTAGAAACAAATCTGGAAGAAGCACTGAAACCTGAAAGAACGCTGGTAAGCTACCAGATACAAGATGGTGCCAGAATGATATTGACTGACCTTGGAAGAGGAGTATAATGGAAAAGGCAATATCACTTGCGATTATGAAAAAGGAACTGGAGGCTTGTTACGCTGATGCAACTGTCTATGGTTGGGAGTTTTCACCCATTGATGAAAGTAACCTCACTTTTAGGGTGAGGTTACTTAAAACGCGGGATAAGGAAACCTATACCCTTACTGTTCAATTTGACAATTACAACCAGTGGCCTCCATTGCTTGATTTCATTAACGAAGAAACTGGTGAGGCGGGAGTAAAATCTGCCTATCCGAAATGTGACGATAGTTTTTTCAATATTCATAACAATGTTCCTGTTATCTGTCATCCTTACTCCAGGAAAGCATATAAAGGCTTTACTAATCTACATATGGACTGGGGAGAATATGATGGCTGGCAAGCTAATACACAACATGGCAAGTTTGAGAACTTCAGGGCTTTTTTGCTGGCTGTGTATGGACGATTAAATTCTGATAAGTACAATGGGCGAATGGAAAAAAAAGTGGTGGCTTCCTAAAAAAAGGGTAAACCCAAAGGATGACCTTCACTATGTGATTGCATCAGATATCATCACCTTTACTACGAAAGTGCTGCAACAGTACGATCCACATGAGGGTATTGTTTACTGGGCAGGCTCAAAGAAGGGGAACACCTGTTTTGTTACAATGGCAATAGCACCCACTGCCATCACACATGAGGGTCAGTTTATTGTTGACCATCTTTCCAACGCCCGAGCGATACTGGCTTTACATGAATACGCAAGATCACATCTTGGGCAGGTCCATTCGCACCCCGGAACTTGTGTGGATCATTCCGGGCCAGACGACCGGGAGGCTGCGTTTAAAACAGAGGGATTGTTATCTCTCGTCGTTCCATGCTACGGAAGGCAGGGAATGGACCCGCTTTTACAGTGTGGAATCCACCGGTTTAAAAAGAAAACATTTGTTCGATTGGGGAATAAATACATTAAAAGTCATTTTCGGATCATTTCTTCAGAAGGCTCTGTTTTGATTGATCTGAGGAACAAAAAAGAATATAGATGAAAAGATTGGATAGAATTGACCGGTATAGTGATGTTACAGGATTGTACAGGGAGTTCTCTGTTACCGTAATCATTCCCGAGGATAAGGGATCAACCTATCAAACGCAAGTGATGGCTGTGACTGCAGTGGCGATTCTGAGTCGCTGGTGTCCCGAGATCAATATTGTTTTCAATGACGTAAAAAGCGATTTAGTACCCGGCCCCCAAAGAATGCTTTCCGATATTTTCCTCGATTTTGCAAGAGGCAATTCAGCAACCTAGATATATTTAAATAAAAAGGATTTCTCCGCAAAGGAGTCTTTGTACATCGGCAACAACGCGGGCAATAATGAAAGTTTTTGGATTGATTGTAATAACTGGTTATGTGGCTTTGGTTATGGATTGCATAAAGAAAGCTATGTGTCTGAAAGTATAAACCCGTTAGGAGCGGGTTATGCAGCCTGCCTCGGAGTCGCAGAACTATTTAGAATAGCAAACTCCCAACCTAAAAACGCGTTTTGCAAATGGTACTCTCTTATTGATTTTAGCTTCCATCAATCGCCCAATGATCTCGCAAACGATCTACCTTTTCCTGAGCAGTTTAACCCTGGTCAAATTTTACAGGTAGGTAGCGGAGCTGTAGGTTCAAACTTTCTTTTTTTTCTAGCGTTAACGAACTGGCAATGTAATCTTACACTGGTTGACTTTGACGCTATCTCCCTTGAAAACTGCTCTACTTCGCTTGTCTTTAATGAGGATCATGAGAAAGAAAAAAAGGTAACAGTTTGTGATCAAACGTTTCCTTCCTTGCATATTACCACTTTTGATGGTGATTATCGAGATTATAAAGCTTCTACTGATGTCAAACAGCCGGATATCTTGCTTTGTTTTGCAAATGAAAGAAACATCTGGAAAGATATACAGTATAATCTTCCTCCGCTTGCATTTCATGCAACAACCACAAGGAACTGGGGGGTTAATTTTGGGCGACATATTCCTTTAAGGGAATGGTGCCTTGTGTGCCGTTTTGAAGGTGATTTAGATACAAAAAAAGAGTTAAATCTAGGCTGTTCAGAAGGATTGGTACAAAATGCAATAACAGGAGAGGAGACAATCGGAATGTTACCTTTCTTATCCGCAGCCAGTGCTTTGCTGGTGCTTGTGGAAATGGCGAAGCTTGCTTCAGAATCGTATCCTATAAATAGAAACTTCCTTCAGTTTTCGTTTAAATCCAGAGAGGGTTTATTCCTGCTGCTTCCGAATAAAAAAAAGCCTTGTTTTGTTTGTGGTCAGCAAACCAGTGATTTATACAACCAAATAAGGGAAACAACAAAATACTGGTACCTCAGTGTGGAAACAGCAGCCGAATAAATGAGATATTACATGCATTTTCTTTTAAAATTCTGACTGTAAAGACAAATTATGAAGTTGACGGGAATAGACCTAATACCAGAATTTATTCAATGCTGCCTCACCAATTCCCAGTTTTCCTCTCACTTCTATTTTCTTAAATCCTTTCGCTTTCAATTCCTGTATCTTTTCTTTTAATTCCTCATGAATTAAAGGTTCTATTTCTTTTAAATATATCGTTTCAGCTTCCCTTGCAATACTGTAAGTTTGATTAGGATTGTCATATCCTTCTTCTTTCAGTAATTTCTCTGCTATAATGCTACGATCAATTCTCGTTTTCCCTTGTCTAAAATTGTTGTTTTGAACGATTATTTGAAGTAGCCTGTCCCTTTCAGAATCGTTGATCCTTTCCATACCACCATACGTTTCTTCATCCTCATCTTCACGATGTGCACTCATCACTTCATTTAAAGAATAGATCCAATCAGCACTATTTTCGTAAGCATAGCATACACCTTCACGAAAAAAGCTTAAGCTATATGTAACTATCATTCCTTCAGTCTTGAACACTGTATCCAGACTTTTCCTAAAGGATGCTTTTTCGTCAGATTCTAACGGTTTTAGGTGTTCTTGGACTTTTTCGTCGTCGATTTCAAAATTGTTTAGGTTAGTAGTTAGGATTAACAGTTTTTGATCTAAGTTTTTTACAGTTTCCAAAAAAACTGTTAGTCCTGGTTCTACATCCTCATCCCACTGAACCTTTGGATAGTCTTCTAATTCAGGTTCACCATAAAAAACCGATATGCTATTTTTTTTACAAAACGATTTTACCTCTTCTAGTTGTGATTTTAATTCGTCTTTAAATTCTTTTGCCATAATACGGTTGATTAAGAGCTAAAAGTAGAAGAGGGTAGGGTGTAGATGATTATAGCAACGGTTGTGTTTTACCCATTTTCGTTGTATTTTACAATCTTTCTCCATTTTATACATTTGCAATCAGTATGAGTATTCCAACAACTACAAAATATCACGTTGGCAGAAAAATCGAGCGTATTAGAGAATTGAGAGGATTGAAGCAGGAGGCTCTAGCTTCTGCTCTTGGTATTTCCCAACAAGCAGTATCAAAACTGGAGAGCAGTGAAGAAGTAGATGATGAAAGATTGAAAAGAGTAGCTGAAGCTTTAGGTGTTACTCCAGAGGCAATTCATAATTTCAATGAAGAAGCGCTTTTCAATAACATCAATAATACGTTTAATGATAATTCTGCGCTGATCAATTATCAGTTCAATCCTATCGAAAAAATCGTTGAATTATACGAAAGACTGCTAAAAAGCGAAAGAGAGAAGGTTGAGATTTTGCAATCTTTAATTACAAAAGAAAAACAATTATAAATCCGTATTGCAACACTTCATCCAATACGTTTTGTTGAACGATTTCTAAATTGGTAATCTGCGTGAATTTATCGTTATTTTGGTCAGCTGTATTAATCAGTTGATTCTATCTCCTGTGCGCGGTTTTCATGAACATTCCGAAATATTCCGGAACATATATGGAGCGGGTTGATTAATTGATTCAAAAAAAACTGGTGTAAAATCGGAGACATTTTTATTTATTCCGGAATATTCCCGTTTAAATCGGAATAGGGTTCGGGAGGGGCCTCAGCCACAATGAAATTCATTTCTGTCTTCTAAGCAGTAGGTCATTGGTTTGAATCCAATCCGGATCACATAGAACATTAAAGGGTTTCAAGAGATTGAAGCTCTTTTTTATTTTTAATGGTTCAAATATGGTTTAAACAAATTCCTTGGACATCTGTTTCGGGTATACTTGCATTTTTTAAACAAAAAGCAAAAATCAAGAAGGTTGATTTGAAAGTGTTATGAGCTAAGAGGTAAGAATGCTAACGTGGCCATAAGGTCATTGCTTGATTGCGTCAGGGTCCTGACCTGACAAATTCCCTGTTGAAAATCAATATTTTAAAACACTCAAATTCTTAGGTGAAGAAATAGTGAAGTGCCCACATTTGAACTTGTTTAGGATCCATATCAAGAACTCTGATCAAATTTAGTTCAAAGTTCAATTGATGTAATAGAAATCACATTGGCCGCTCCTAAATATCTTGCTTAAGACCGCTAATATTTTGATCTTAAAGCTTCATCTAAAAATGCTGCTTATGTCCTCCGTCATTACGCTTTTGCCTATTCACTACAAAGGCGGGGAATGTCCTGAAAAAGTGATTGCAATCATGGATATAAAAAGAGAAATAGAAGTCTTGAAGAAATCTGATGACGGCATCAAAGAACTTCAATTGGCAAAGTTCGACGCCTTAAAAGAACAACAAAGCATCCAAAATAATTGGGTGATTGCGATTGCAATTGCCATCCTAGGTACTTTACTGGCAATATGGATTCCGAATATTGTCACAAGGAGGACTAGGTGAATCCTTCAATAATGTATGCGCACAACAGCAGCTTTGTCAAAGCAGGGCTGAATAATATAATTTGAACAAATTATCTTTATTGAACATCAGCAAGGAATGAAACGACAGAATATTAATTCCCTGCCTTCACAAAGCTGTTTTCCGTTGTGCGCAATTGGCGTCAATGATATAAAAAGATATTGGGAAGAATGATTTTTCAGGACTATAAAGACCTTGTAGGTTATACAGAAGCAACTATTTTAGGTAAAAAAAGAAAATTACCTTATGATTATCGTAAACTGTTTTCGGCGGTGTATCATATTACACATGTACCTGCATCAAAATACCTTTTGGAAACGAAATGTATTATCCCTCAATTAATTCACGATAAGAGTAAGCTAAATACCGAACGTATTCAAGTAATTTGGTTATCACCTAACGAGTGGTACCAAGGTTCACTATATGGAAATGTTAGATTTTCTTATGATTTCACTAAAATGATATTCGGTAAAAAGTTTTATGCTGTAGAAGTTATGACGGATTACAATCCAACTGCATGCAGGATTTTAATCACAGACAAAGACTATACAAGTAATGCTCTTTTGGAAGAATATAATCCTCACATTCTCAACAATGGACCATGGTATATAGACCCAGATGGAAACAATTTTTACCACAAAGATTACAACATTGAGTTCATGTTCGAAGATCAACTGTCACTTAATGATGCTATAAAAGTTGATTTTGTCAAGCACCATCCGGACTTGTGCAATATTTATGATAATCGTACCTGTCCTTATCTTGGTTTTACTGGCGAAACAGCAGAAAATGTTTTTGTGTCCTATTTAATCTCAAATAACATCCAATTGAGAAATCTAAAACTTCATCTTTCCAAAAGCGAAAGCACTTGGTCGTTATTAGACATTGCACTGTCCTTTGAGAAAATAGCGGGATTGATAACAAATAATGTATTTGAAGGCACAAGTACATTATCAAGCGAAACAAAGAAACAACTTGCAAGGTCTATTTTAGATTTAGTTGCTAAACAAGACTATAATTCTGCCAACACACTTACTAAGGTCTTTAGTTCCAAGGAAGAGCTGATAAAGTGCATAAGAATGCTTTTCGGAGAATATTTTAAAGTAGATGAAAGTAAGCTATCGTCTTCCAAAATTGATAATGTATAAATCTGTGCCACAAAAGTGGTTAAATTGATTAAAATAGATAACTGCGCACAACATGGTATTGCTAAAAGCAGGGCTTACGCAATACTATGAGGCTGACGAACAAATTATAAGCGATATAACTTTATTCAACTGCAGGAATGCAATCCCCTGCCTTCAGCAATATCTGAACCGTTGTAGGTAACCCTATGGCGACACCCTCCGCAAGTTTGAGCAGCCCAAAATTGTGACAGACCCTGACAAGCCAACGCACAATTACAGCACATTTGCAGGCACACAGACCCATGACACAAAAGCCAATCTGCAAAAGAGGTGTAATTTTCCCACGCATAAAGTAACACCCTGCTTTTCGACGGCAGACTGGACAAACCTAATTTTGAGCAATCAATTCCTTTATCTCGGCATCCGTATCGTAACCATATCCTTTCAGGTCTGCACCCGCTGACTGAAAAAATAATTGCCAAAACAGCTTGACATTTTCAATTTGTTTGTTTGCAAATGCACCGGCTTCCTTTGTTGACGTAGCTCCAAAAACCACAACATTGATTTTTGCTAAGTCAGGAATTTTATCCATGTCTTTTAACTCTTGGAACTTCTTCTCGACAGCATCAGCTTTCATTTTGCCCATTTGAGTAAAGTCAAAAGTTCGTTCGCTGTTCTCGTTAACCATATCACTAAAGATGATAACGCTGCTAACGTATTCATAGTTTTCGTTTCCGTCTGCTTCGTTCAGTATCTTATCTTTAGTGCTGTTATAGTTTCTTTTCTTATCAACAAGCGAAGTTGCTTCATTCAATGCACCAAGTATATCTGTAAACTGACTGCATTTATTTTGAGTATTACTGTTACGTTCCTTACGTTTAGCAAGTATCACTCTTTTCAATTCGGAAACCACAGAATCATTGATAAACCTTTTTAAGCGGGCAGCACTGCTATCTTCTTTGTAGTTAATTCCATCAGCATCGTTACTAAAGTCCATTGTAGCCAAGTCGATGCTGTAAATTCTTTCAGCCATTGACTGACTACATCCATCAATGAATTGCACAGTTAATCGGTCTTTGCTGCCTACTTTGGTAACAATGCTTTGCTGAATAGTTTGAACGTACCTTTCAAACACATTGTCGGGAACAGTAAGTGAATTATCAATGAGAATAATAAAATTATTCCGCTTTGTAGAGCAGCAACTGCTAAACAATCCGAGTGCAGAAAAGAGGATGATGATTAGAGTTTTCATAAGCATGAGTTTTAGGTCATTTAATAATGTTTGGAGTTAAGATTTTCGGATGACCGTTTTGTTGTTCTTCCGTAACGATATAAGCA
>Ga0164290_1001706_pt1 | contig 25868 bp, 23 predicted proteins | sample Micstemetagenome_FD_108782 | JGI IMG/M metagenome (GOLD analysis project Ga0164290, IMG submission 108782) | Contaminated culture microbial community from soil near Moab, Utah, USA - Microcoleus steenstrupii SON62 (Illumina Assembly) | ecosystem: Environmental > Terrestrial > Soil > Soil crust...
CCTGGCGGGCGGTCGACCACGCTATGACGCGTGAGGCACTTAGGCCTTCTTCGTGGCAGGAGCCTTGCGCGAAGCCTTCTTGCCGGCCTTCTTGGTTGCCTTCTTAGCAGCCTTCTTCGGGGCAGCCTTCTTCGCAGCAGCTTTCTTCTTGGCCACAGTAACGTCCTCCTAAAAAAGATCGGCGGATAGAACTGCGTCAGGAATCCCCTGACGCTGGTCAGTCGTATCCACCACTTGCCACAAGCCGCGGTTCCCGTCGCAACGGCCGTCGCTCAAGGTCATGTGAGTGTCGGCGACATCCCGTCTGTCACCGGCCATCACACTCGCAGCTTTAACTCCTTCGGCAGTCTTCGACGCGTTGCAAGTTTCTTGCAGCACGTTTCGACATCAATCTTGCGTTTGATCGGCACATCGTCAAGAGGAAAAACAGCATGTCTCTTCAAAAGAGCGCCAAAAAGTAGCCAGTCGTCATCTCTCTTTTCGACTCGCTGCGCATCAATGCGGCACGCTTGAGCGCGCGACTCATCGCTCACTGCGCGATGTGCACTGTTAGAACTCGAACAGCGCATGAACGTCACTCGTGATCGCGATTGTGGCGCGCTGCTCAGCGGATTGCAATGCGCATCATCACGCCATAAACCGCGACGTTGCGCACATCTGCGACGTTTACGTTCACATGAGTTGTAGCGCGCTGCAATCGCGGACGATGTGCGCATGTGCATATCGCTGCATAATCCGCAGCGCGTTGTCGAGGCGAAAAAACATCGCGAGTGAGTTCATCGCGAGCTTCGCGACGCGCGCGATTTTGAGCGAACAACACTCGCGAAAACAACGCGCGAAAAAAGTTGGAAAAATTTTTTCGCCGCCCTCATTTTGTTTGTCCAGCGATGTAGTGCGCGACAGTCTTTTCGATCTTGCGAGCGAGTCTGCGCGCCGCTGAGTTGCATTGCGACGGCGCTCATCGACGTCAGCGATGAGGCCACTGAGTGCTGCGCGCAGCGATGCACGATGATCAACCGCGACTACGTTCAGTTCCAACTGAGAGCACTGAGTGACGAGGCGAGTACGCCGCGCGCGGTGTTTGCGGCGCTCAAACTCTCCCGTTCATCTCAAAATGGGACGAGAGAAGCATTGTTTGCGCGGCATCGCGGCCAACACATTCGTCGGAGGAGCACTGCAACGACGCGCTTTAGTGATATGCACTCGCTACCGCTCACCATCCGCGACCGCCGCCGGTCATTTGCCGGAGCGTCATGTAGCTGGAATAGGCCAGCGAAGCGAACAGCAGTACGAGGAACATCGACTGAAAGACCAAGAGACCCAACACAGCGGTGATCGCGCCGGTCCAAACCGACAGCCAAAGTGCTTTGACGATTCCCTGCCACGGATCCTGCATGGTGAAGATCGCCTGCGAGATCTGACCACCGTCGAGCGGAATGACGGGGAGCAGATTCATCAGCCCCCAGAAGATGTTCACGTAGAGCAACGAATTGATCAGCGAAAGGAGGTGGCGATTGATCTCGGTGTCGTAGATGGCGAAAAAGAACGGAATGGTCTTATGCAGCCAAACGGTTTCGATTCTGCCCTTCGTCGCGTAGACGAGCGCAGCAACGACAGCGGCCAGAGCAAAACCGGCTGCGGGGCCGGCGGCCGAAATCAAGATTTGTTCCTGTGACGTGCGCGAGCCGCTGGAGGACGAATAGTCGAATCCATAGGGGTCGTCGCTCCCTTCAATCGCCAGGCCGCCCATCGCGTAGAGTACGATATGCGCTCGCCTGCCCAGGCGTCGAATCATCAGGGCGTGACCGAGTTCGTGGATCAGGATCGAGACGAAGACCACCACCACCCAAACCACGAGAAACGCCGGGTCGTCCATTCCGCTCAGGCCGGAGATGAGCGAGATCAGCCAGAAGAGCGGATGAACGCGAACTGGAAAATCGAGTACTCGGAAATTCCAGTCGTACTGAGTGCGCTGCGGTTCAAGCGATAACACGGCGGCCGTCCGGTGTTGATGTCGTCGGATTTGCGTTCCGATTATAGCAACCGGCGTACCGCGCGCAGGAGCACAGGGCGGTAGGTTGAAGGTCAGTCAAGTCGGCTTCACGCAGCGGAGCGGCCTGGCTTCGAGGTGGCGGACGCTGCCGAGGCGTCTTGGAGCACTCGAGCGATGTAATCGGCCGCGGTTGCCGAGGCACTACCGGCAATTAGTTGGTCGCGAAGCGATTGAAGTCGACGAACTAGACTTTGATGGGCCGCCGGATTGTTCAGCCACTCGATCGCATGGGCGGCGACGTCAGCGGAGCGATCCTTCCAAGTGCCGTACTCGGGAAACAGAACCTGCTCATGCCCTGGCTGGTGCGGCTCGTACTCGCGCAGGACGGGGGGAAGGATGTTGTCGACGGCCAGCAGGTTGACGAGTGTGAAGTACTGAACGTTCATCAGCAGCCGCCGCACGACGGTGTAAGTCAGCCACGGCACTTTGTAGACGACGACACTCGGCTTGGCATGGTACAGCAGTTCCAGCGAAACCGACCCCGAACACGCCAGAGTGCTATGGGCCTCGCGAATCAGTTCGCAGGTGCGGCCGACATGCACTTCAACTGGCAACCGCATGGCCGACGCCAATTCTCGTGCGGCCGCAGCCTGGCGGTCGTTGTAACTGGCGATCGCGAAGTGCACATCCGGCACCTCGCGGTGAACGTGCTCGGCGGCTCGCAGCAGCACGGGCAAGTTCAACTTGACTTCCTGGGTGCGCGAGCCGGGCAGCAGCGTAATCAGGCGACCTGGCTTCTCGCGCAAGCGCTTCGAAAAGGACTCGTCCGGTTGTTGGCTGCGAAGTTCATCAAAGTATGGGTGGCCGACATAGGTGGCACTGCAACCGTGCTCGCGAAACCACTTCTCCTCAAAAGGCAATTTGCAGAGAGCGTGATCGACGTACTTCTGCACCTTCTTCACTCGCCAACTGGCCCAGGCCCACAGTTGAGGCAAGCCGTAGTAGATGACCGGAATGCCCTGCTCTTTCGCCGCGCGGGCAATGTGCCAGTTGAAACCCGGATAGTCGATCAGCACGACAGCGTCGGGACGATGCTGCTGAAACGCTTCTCTGGCGCGGCGGCGCAACTCGAAAAACTTCGGCAGCTTCGCCAGGACGGGCCCGAGCCCCATCACGGCAAACTCCGTCATGTCCTGTAGCAGATCGCAGCCGGCGGCACGCATCTTGGGACCGCCAAAGCCGGTAGTGCGGAGACCTGGGAGACGCTGCTGCAGATGGCGAATGAGATTGGCTCCGTGCAAGTCGCCGCTCGGTTCGCCGACGGAGAAGAAAATGTTCATCGCAGTTCCGTCCCTGGAACAAGGTCCACTTGCATACTCCGACAAGCTCGCAGTATCGCAAAACTGGGCAATTTGACCCACGTCAATTCTCTGCGGTGGTTGGTGCGAAGCCAAGAAATGAAAACAGACCAGCACTTTCGCGCTGGTCCGTTGATCGTTTCGATTTCAAAGCAGCAGTAGCAGCTTACTTCTTGCTGACTTCGAAGCCCTTCTCGAAGGCCTTGTCATTGAAGATCAGGTCGACCTGTTCGGTCGATTCCTTGGCTTTGCCTTGGCACTTCTCGCAGCAGAAGGCGACTTTCACGCCCTTCACTTCGATCGCGGTCTCTTCGTTGATCGGGCCGCCCGTGAAGGGGCACTTCACCTGCTTTGCCTGGCCGGTGGCGACCAGCTGATGGTTGGCCGAGGCGGCAAACTTGGCCGTGTCCTTCTCAAATGCCTTCGGGCAGTTCTGGCAGCAGAAGAAGACCTGGCCGCCCTTGTAATCGACCGCGTTGGTGGCCTTGGCGGGTGCCTTGGCGTTGACCACGCACTTCACGCCCTCGAGTTTCGGATCGTCGGCGATCACCGCCGTCGAGAACAGAGCGACGGCCGCAGCCATCGCAACCAGCATGCGAGCTTTCATACGTATCCCCTTTGTGACAGATAGCGCGACCCGGTAGGTCGTATCAAAAACCGGAGGAGGCTACATTCTGGGGGCGGAACAGGTCAATAGTCAATGATCGGTGTCAAAATTCGCGGTTTGGGCAATCTAGCCGGACGGCTGGCTTCGCCGCGGAATGTGCAAAAGTTCAGCCTGCACGGGCGGAACCTCGCGCCCCGCAGTTCAGTGCTTAAAACTCTATTGGTCGCGACAGGCCGCTCCTTGTCACCCCCGAGGGCTGCCGGTACAAGGAAACGCATGCGGCAATATCTCGACTTGATGCAGCACATTCTCGATCACGGGACCGCCAAGAGCGACCGCACCGGCACCGGCACGCTGAGCGTGTTCGGCTACCAGATGCGGTTTGACCTCGCCCAAGGTTTTCCGCTCGTTACGACAAAGAAGCTGCATGTGCGGTCGATCATTCACGAATTGCTTTGGTTCCTGAAGGGGGAGACCAATATTCGATACCTGAAGGAAAACAAGGTATCGATTTGGGACGAATGGGCCGACGAGAACGGCGAACTGGGCCCAGTCTACGGCTACCAGTGGCGCTCATGGCCAACGCCCGATGGCGGACACATCGATCAGATCTCCGACGTGCTCGACCGGATCCGCCGTTCGCCCGACAGCCGTCGGCTGATCGTGAGTGCCTGGAACGTGGCTGATGTGAACAAGATGGCGCTCCCGCCGTGCCACCTGCTGTTTCAGTTCTATGTGGCCGAGGATCGACTGTCGTGCCAGATGTACCAGCGCTCGGCAGACGTATTTCTCGGAGTGCCGTTTAATATCGCCTCGTACGCGTTACTGACGATGATGGTGGCCCAGGTTTGCGACTTACAGCCCGGCGAATTCATTCACACGTTCGGCGACGCTCACCTCTACACCAATCACCTCGAACAAGCCCGCCTGCAACTCAGCCGCGAACCGCGTGAGCTGCCGACGATGCGGATCAATCCCGAACTGAAGTCGCTGTTCGATTTTCAGTTCAGCGACTTTCAGCTCGAGAATTACTCGCCGCACCCCCACATCTCGGCGCCGGTCGCGGTTTGAAGCTTCCAATGCGTCTCTCCCTCATCGTCGCCGTTGCTCGCAATGGGGTTATTGGCAACCAGGGCCAACTCCCGTGGCGACTGTCGGCCGACTTGAAGCGGTTCAAATCGCTGACGATGGGGCATCACCTCATCATGGGGCGGAAGACGTTCACGTCCATTCCTGGACTACTGCTGCCTGGGCGCATCTCGCTGGTGCTCAAGCGTCGGTCATCGCCATACGACTGGGACTTCTACGATTCCGAGGGGCGGCGGCGACGATGGTACAAGGAACCTTATGATCCTGCGAACCTAGACCTGTCTCCCGGCGAGCCACTGCCTCTAGCTTTCGTGCACAACCTGGACGAAGCCCTCCGACTTGCCAGTGAGGATGACGAAGCGTTCGTAATCGGCGGTGCTGAAGTGTTCCAAACTGCGTTACCGCGTGCCGATCGACTTTACATCACTTGGGTCGAGGCCGACGTGGAGGGCGACGTGTACCTGCCGCCGATCGACCTATCGCAGTGGCGCGTCGTCGAGGAAACGGCCCTGCCGGCGGATGCGAAGAATGAGTATCCGACACGGTTTTGCGTGTATAACCGGGAGAGGTAAGAAGTGAGAGGTAAGAGCAAAGGGACAAGGGATAAGGGACGAGACGCCCCGGTTAGCGACGCTTCTCAGAAGCGTTGCTGCCCCGCAAACCGAGCGTCGCGAACGCTTCTAAGAAGCGTCGCTAACAGTTTCAATCTGCCCCCTGAACCCTGAACCCTGAACCCTGAACCCTGACTCCTGAACCTTGACTCCTGAACCCTGCCCGCTGCCCGCCCTCCCCTCTTACCTCTTTGCTCTTCCCTCTATAATCACCGCTCGACCAGCAACTACCTCCATTCACCACCCCGCACGTCCATGGCCGATTTGAAAACCGAACTGCTGCAACTCAATCAAAAGCTGCTCGAGAACATCGTGAGCGGCGATTACAAGGCTTACGAGGCGATGTGCGATCCTTCGATCACCTGCTTCGAGCCGGAGGCCCGCGGTCAGGTCGTCGAGGGAATGCCGTTCCACAAGTTCTACTTCGAGATGCCGGCCGGTGATGCTCCGAAGAAGACGGTGAAGCAGGTCACCATGGCCCAGCCGCACGTGCGGCTGCTGGGGACCGACGCCGCAGTGCTCAGCTACGTGCGTCTGACGCAGTCGGTCGTAGCCGGCGGGGCTCCGGAAACAGCCCGGATGGAAGAGACTCGCGTCTGGCAGAAGATCGACGGCAAGTGGAAGCACGTCCACTTCCACCGTTCTCCGGGGACGTAGGCACTTCTACCCCGCCACTTCGCCAACAGAATCTGCGTCCCAGGCTCCAGCCTGGGACGAAACTACCGCGAGGCTATGCCTCGCCGCCCCGCGCGAGGGCGGTACCACTTTCTTTTGCTTCCAACGGGCACCTCGCACGACAGAATCCACGCGCCGCTCGGCCCGCAGGCGGTTAGCCTCCGGCTGCTTTCTTCTGCGTAGCCGGATCCACTCGCCGTTCTCCGGGACGTGTTACGTCCCGGCTAAGCTTGATAGAAACTCGGTTGGCTATTCCGCCGCTGCTTTACGCCACAGCCAGCGGAGGGAGTCGGGCAGGATGGCACCACCGTGTTTGCCGTTGTGGGCACCGTCGCCGCCAACGAACTTGTGGTCGTACTTCTTGAACTTCAGAGCGGCTTCCATCTCGAGGTTCGCCAGCCACCAGTTGCCGTGCTCGTTGTCGAGATCGTTCTTGCCGTCCTGAAGGAAAACGCGAATCGGCTTCTTCTCGGTTTTGCGAATCATGGCGTGGTAGTTATGTCCGCCGCGGATGTTCGTGAAGCTGCCGACGTGGCTCAGGACCTTGCGGAACTCATTCGGCCGTTCCCAGGCGACCGTCCAGGCACAGATACCCCCGGATGAAATACCGCAGATAGCCCGCTGGTCTGGGTCGTCCGTTAGCGGATACATGCGATCCACTTCCGGCAGAATCTCGTCCAGCAAGAAACGAGCGTATTGGTCACTGAGGGTGTCGTACTCGAAGCTGCGGTTGTTTGCCTTCCACGGAGTCTCAGGCGGCTTGTCGCCGCGATGGCCAGGATTGATGAAGATGCCGATCGTAACCGGCATTTCTCCTTTGTGGATCAGGTTATCGAAGACGATTGGGACGCGATGCTCCCCCTTCTCGTTCACATAGGCGTGCCCATCCTGAAACACCGTCACGGCTGCGGGCGTCTTGCCGTCGAACTGGTCCGGCACATAAACCCAGTAGTCGCGCGTCGTTCCTGGGAAGACTTCGCTCTTCCACTCGTGCTTCGTCACCTTCCCCTGCGGCACCCCTTCCTGCCGCTGCGAATCGGGGCCGAAGGGGAGCTTATCGTCATCTGCATTCACGCTCAGCGCTGAACCAAAGAGCAATCCGAAGCAGACTGCGCGAAGTATCGATTTCACAAGGCCTCCTCTGTATCTCCTAACGGAACCGCTCGTTATCTTCAGGAGCATTCTGATCGAAATCCAGCCTGATTCAAACCTTCCATGCAGCAGAGGAATTCCAAGCTCGGACCGCTTCGCACGCAGACGGAACTGCTGATCGGCTCACTACTGGCAGCTCTACTATTGATTCCGACAGGCGCCGGTTGGCTCCCGTTGACATTGATCGAAGCCCTGGGCTTTGTCACCGGAGCGGCGTGCGTTTATTTGGTGCTGCGGGAGAGCGTCTGGAACTTTCCGCTCGGAATTGCCAACAACCTCGTATTTCTCGTCCTCTTTTATCAGAGCCGGTTGTATGGCGATTCTGGGCTGCAGGCGGTTTATGTGCTGCTCGCGGTGCATGGTTGGTGGTCGTGGCTAAGAGGAGGGCAAAACCATAAGCCGCTCCACATACGCCAGGTTGGACGGTGGGAAGCGACTGCGGTGGCCGCAGCGACGGCTGTGAATATTCCGCTACTCATGGTTGCCCTCAAAGCCGTGGGAGCGGCGGCGCCGGTGCTTGATTCGGCCACCACGGTGCTCAGCCTCGCCGCGCAGTACTTGCTCAACCGGAAGTTCGTCGAGAACTGGTACGTTTGGATCGTCGCAGACATCCTGTACATCTACCTCTACACCAAACGGGAACTGTATCTGACAGCCACCCTGTATGCGGTGTTCCTGCTGATGTGCCTCTATGGCTTGCGACGTTGGCGGCAACTTATGACGGACAATCAGAAGGATCGCCGCTGGAATGAATCTGGCACCGAGTTCGAAGGTGCACCGCTACCAACGTGCAGCGCGCCACGGAGTGAACGATGAGACACGGACTTGTCGTCGGCAAGTTCTATCCGCCGCACCGTGGGCATCAGTATGTAATCGAGACAGCCCTAAATCACGCGGAGCGGGTGACTGTCATCGTCTGTCAGCAGCCGCACGAGCGGCCAGCCGGTAGCCTCCGAGCCGCATGGCTGGCGGAACTGCATCCAAAAGCGGAAATCTTATTGATCGACGACGTCTACGACGCTACCGATTCGAAGCTCTGGGCCGACTTGTGCCGCGGGTGGTTGGGCCGCGCGCCGGACGTTGTCTTCACATCAGAGGATTACGGTGACGTTTTTGCGTCCTACCTCGGCTGCGAGCATGTCTGCGTCGATAGGAGTCGCAGTCGATTGCCGATCTCAGGTACCTCGATCCGCAACAACCCGCTCGCCGGCTGGGAGTATTTATCGGGACCGGTGCGGGGCTATTACGCGATTCGGATCTGCCTGGTCGGCGCAGAATCGACGGGCAAAACCACCTTGGCGCAAGAGTTGGCCGATCATTTTGAGACGATGTGGGTTCCAGAATTCGGCCGCGACTTTTCGGAGGGAAAGCTTCGGAAAGACGGCGCGTACCTTTGGCAGCCAGAAGAGTTCGTAACGATCGCGAAGACGCAGTGTGCTTGGGAGGACCGTGCAGCGTGCTTTGCGAATCGCTTGCTGATCTGCGATACCGACGCCTTCGCAACGTCGATTTGGTACCGGCGCTATTTTGGCCGGCGATCCTCGGAGGTCGAGGCGATCGCAGCTACCCAACGCCCGGCGGACTTGTATTTGTTGACCGACATCAATACGCCATTCGAGCAGGACGGAACTCGGGACGGGGAAGCAATTCGGACTTGGATGCATGACACGTTTGTTGACGAATTGACGCTGCAAGGTCGGAAGTTCGTACTTCTGGTTGGCTCCAAGGCAGAGCGAAAGCAGCAAGCGATTGAAGCAATCGAGCAGAGGTTGCGCCGAGTGACCTAAACAGCTGCCAGGTGATTCGAACTTAACCGAGCAATCTACGGTTGCCGACAATTGTCGCGTTTACGGTCGGGCCTGGCGCGTTCGGAAATATTGACAACGTAATTAACAATTGATACAATTTCATCAACACAACTTCGGTCGTCGTCGCGGCCGTGGAGGGGTTTGCTGCTGCGCGCTCCAGGCGTCGAGGATTGGCTGCTGGTGGGCGGCTCTTTGAAAATCTGGTCGCGAGTGATGAGCGAGAAGCTGGTTGTGCGCTCTAGTAAGTTGCCTCGCGCGGGCTTGTGAAACCGGTGGCAGTCGACCATCGGGGCGATGGCAGCGAGCGGAGTCGAACGAAAAAGCCAGCACGTAGATGGGTTGTGAACTAAAGGGGCGAAAAAACGGTGAGACTGTGATGCCAAAGAGGTTGCTGGTTTTCGCAGGATGTGCGCAGGGGTTGTATTTTACGTTGCTGTCAGAGGAACGCATCGATGAGCCGGTTAAAGGAAGAGAGCGACTGAGTCCTCTGCAGGGGGGTTGTGACATCCGCCCCACGCTCGCAACACGTGTTGTGTCGGCCGCCCTCCGGTTGCTGCGAATCCATCTTTCAGGATCAAGCGATCCCTCCGCGCTACGGTCTTCAAAGCATGAAGTCGCTGTGAATAGCTGAGGTTGCCGAAACGACACGTGCGGCCGTGGACGTCGCGGTTTCCCACCGTCGCACGGTACAGATTCTCCCGGCGGTAGGGTTTCGCGCGTCGGTCGGCTCGACGAATCGGGCAATCTTTTGGCGATCGCTGCCACGCGGCCCTGAAACGTAATTTTCTGGGCTATATTGGCGGTTCGAACCGCCCTCGCGCGCTACCGGGTGCTACGTTTTGGGCGTGGAAGCTTCCTCTTCTCTCCAAGGAAGCCGCCACCCCCGGCCGGCTCTGTTGCAACGAAGCAGCATCCAGCCAGGCGCTCGTTCGACAACTGCCAGGACACCCCTCCCTTTTGTGTCCTACAGTGGTCGATTGTCGCATCCCACCCGGAGTAAGTGCGAGGTAGCCCAAATGCTCATGCGACACGTTCACCCCAAACTTCAGTTCACGCACATGCTGCCGTACGGCGCCATTCTGCATGAGAATGGTGTCCAGTTCGTCGTGTTTAGTCGCTCGGCGAAGGCAATGCGTTTGTTGTTGTATGACGATGTCAACGATCCAGATCCCTCGGAAACCATCAGCTTTGACCGGGACACCGATCGCTGGGGCGACATCTGGAGCATCTTTGTTCCTGGCGTCGGCGTCGGTCAACTGTATCACTTCCAAGCCGACGGCCCGAACGATCCCGAAATCGGCCAACTGTTCGATCCCAAAGCGCGGCTGATCGATCCCTATGCCAAGGCGCTGGCGGGCGACTTCCTGCCCAGCCCAGATGGCATCATTCGACCGCCCAAGTGCGTGGTAGTGGACGACTACTTCGACTGGGAAGGGGACCGGCACCTGCGTCGGCCGCTCTCGGAGTCGGTGATCTACGAGATGCACGTCAAGGGTTTCACGCAGAGCAAGACCGCCAAGATCAAACACGGCGGCAGCTACCTGGGCGTGATCGAAAAGATTCCGTACCTGAAGTCGCTCGGCATTACCGCCGTTGAACTGATGCCGGTACATGAGTTCCCGACAAACGGGATTCATGGCGAGAAGCTCGATCGTGCCAACTACTGGGGCTACGACTCGATGGCGTTCTTTTCGCCGCACCGCGGTTACTCGGTCGACAAGACGCCCGGGGCGCAGGTCATCGAGTTCAAGCAGATGGTGAAGGCGTTGCACCAAGCGGGAATCGAAGTAATTCTCGACGTGGTTTACAACCACACTTGCGAAGGCAACGAGCTTGGACCAACACTCAGCTTCAAAGGGCTCGAGAACCGCGTCTATTACATGCTGGGTAACGGCGGCAGCCGGTACATGAACTTCTCCGGTTGCGGCAACACCGTGAACGGCAACCATCCCGTGGTGCGCGAGATGATTTTCCACTCGCTCCGTCACTGGGTACACAACTACCACATCGACGGCTTCCGCTTCGACCTGGCTTCGATCCTCAGCCGCGACCGCAGCGGCCACCTGGTGCCGAATCCGCCGCTGATTGAGGCAATCGCCGAAGACCCGATGCTCGCCGATACCAAGATCATCGCCGAAGCTTGGGATGCCGCTGGTGCTTATCAGGTGGGTTCGTTCGGCTCGTTCGGCGATCTTCGCTGGGCGGAGTGGAACGGCCGATATCGCGACGACGTCCGCAGCTTCTGGCGTGGCGACGGTGGACTTGGTGCGTTCGTCACCCGCTTCGCGGGTTCGAGCGACTTGTACGAGCACGCTGGCCGTCCGCCGTATTGCAGCATCAACTTCATCACGTCGCACGACGGCTTCACGCTCAACGACCTGGTGTCGTACAAGGAGAAGCACAACGAAGCGAACGGCGAAGGCAATCGCGACGGCGACAACAACAACCACAGCGACAACTACGGTGTAGAAGGGCCAACGAAGAAGCCCGAGATCGACGCCCTGCGGGTGCGGCAGATCAAGAACATGCTCACCACGCTGCTCATCAGCCAGGGTGTGCCGATGTTGGTGATGGGGGATGAATGCCGCCGCACGCAGAAGGGCAATAACAACGCCTACTGCCAGGACAACGAAATTTCGTGGTTCAATTGGGACCTGGTCGAACAGAATGCCGACCTGCTGCGGTTCGCTCAGGCGGTGATCAAGTTCCGCCGCAATCAACCGACGGTTCGCCGCGAGACGTTCCTCACCGGTAAACCAAAGATCGAAGGCGCCCTGCCGGACGTCAGCTGGTTCAGTGCGTTGGGTACGGCAGTCGACTGGTCGGGACACGATTCAACTTTGCAGGCCCTGCTCAAGGCTGTGGAGCCCGAACATGACCCGCAAGGTTTGTCACGCGATGTGCTGCTTCTCGTGAACGCGACCGGCGAACCTCGCGAGTTCATCCTGCCTCCTGTCGCGAAGGGGACTCGGTGGCGGTTGTTCCTCGATACGGCTGCAGCTGCTCCGTATGATGTGTATCCCGACCTCGACGGTCCCCCGCCGCCAAGGTCACGGCGGCTGACACTTTCGTACCGCTCACTCTGCTGCTTTATTGCGGAACGTCCTACTCGGTTGAGCTGAAACCAAACTTGTTTGCACAGAGCTGGTAACAACTCTGAAATTCATCCGTAGATTTCAGAAAAAGCCCGCGCCACGCACGGATACAGCCTGTGCGTGGCTTTTTTCATTGGTTGGCGTGTCCCTTGCATAGGCTCTAGTTGATTATTGACGCATCTTTGCGGCAAGTCGCAAACAACCACCCAAAGGTGCGGTTAGCCACCTAAGCACAGGGGAGGAAACCGCTGCTGCGGCAGGCCGCCTTGCTTTCGAGCTTCCTGGCCGTAGGCTTGACGATGTGCGCCAGAAAATTGACGCGGAGTGCGATGCGCGGGATATTCAGCAAGGTAAGTTTGGCCAGCAGCTAGATCTGCGCGCTGGCGGCTCGCGACGCAACTCTGTCGCATTAGCGGGTTGAGGCTTTCACACCCGCTGGCTCAGGTACGGAACAGAGAACGTTCGTATTTTGGATTTAATTCCTTTTTTACTTATGGAGAGGCATATGAAGAATCACCGCAGGATCACAAGCAGCGCCGGCTTTACGCTGGTCGAACTGCTCGTCGTGATCGCCATCATCGGGGTGCTAGTCGCCCTGCTGCTTCCGGCCGTTCAGGCCGCCCGCGAAGCAGCCCGCCGTAGCAGCTGCAGCAATAACCTGAAGCAATTTGGGATTGCGTTGCAGAACCATCACGACACGTTCGGCACCTTCCCACCAGGCTTGACGGACGATGACACCAACAACCTTGGCTGGGGAACCTACATCCTGCCTTACATGGAACAAGGCAATATGTATGACCGAATCTCAGCAAACATCCCGCAACCGCAGGTTCTGCTTCACAAAGGCGGCAGCCATCCCAACATCGACGGATGGGGCCAGTTGCTGGTTACGTCGCACCAGGCGTATACAAAAGAGGTCTTGAAGGGCTTCCTCTGCCCGTCGAACGCACTTTCAGACCGTGACGACGACAACTACGGTGCCTCGCACTATGTTGGCAATGGTGGTTCGCCGGTGCTGGCGGCGGGATCCTACGATTGCAGCAATCCTAAAGGGGATCGCCAGAACGGTGTACTTGTAAGCGACGCGCAGAACGATACCACCTACGCGATGGGTATGAACGCCGTTACCGATGGAACGAGCAGCACCTTCATTGTCGGAGAAGTTGGTACTTCGCTGAACATCACGCCTACAGCTAAGGGTGATGGTCGCTTTCCGATCTGGGCCGGCGGCAACGACGACCAAGGCTGCGACTCGACCTTTAATGGTTCAACGATCCGCCTGGCTGGCATCCTGTTGAACACCACATCGGAACCACACAACATCAATCGCAAAGTGGATGACTACTCGAACAATTGCTTCGGTAGCTATCACCCTGCCGGTGCTCAGTTCGTCTTTGTGGACGGCCACGTTTCGCTAATTCCAAACAACATCGACATCGTTGTGCTTAGCAACCTGGCGAACCGACAGGACGGCAACGCCGTTTCAGAGTAGAGGCCACAAGGGTACATGCGATCGGCAGATCACTTGATCTGCCGATTTTTCGTTTAAGACATTTTTCGATGGAGGGTATGTGTCACAGCAAGCCGCCTGGAAGTTCCTGCTTGCGATTGGGCTGATGGCGACACCGGCGATGTTCATCGGTTGTGGCGCTGGCAGTTCCGTCTCCGGCAACGTCACCGCCGAAGGTCAACCTGTGACCGGAGGGAGCGTCACGTTGTTGCCCGTTGCCACCAAAGGAGCGGAAGCGGAAGGGGCTCCCATTGCCGCACCGGTCAATTCGGACGGTACGTTCAGCATCCCTGAGAAGACCGTAGCGGGGAAGCATAAAGTGATGTATTCGCCGCCGAGCGTGGAAGAGCCGGAATGGGACGGATATGGAACACCTCCCAAGAAGCCCACAATTCCTTACGCCGGCATGTCGCCTAAGGAAACAGAAGTCGATATCACTGGCGGGAGCAACCAGTTGACCATTGAACTCGTACCGGGTAAGTAGCGCTTGGTCACTGTCATAACGCAACCTAAGGCCGTCCGAACGCTGAGTTGGACGGCCTTCAGTATTTCTTGGCATGGATCGTTCGTCATTGCCTAGAATGAGGCAACCGACAAAACGGTCAGGGGTGATTGCGTGCATGCCTGCTTCAAAGCGCCAGCCTCGGAGACAGATCTCTCGGTCCCCGATTGCACCCGCAGCGTTGCCCACGCGCAGCAAGGCTGCGGTTCTGCTCGACGCTCCAGTTGAGGGAGCTGGCTTGGCCTTCTTTCGAATCGCGTTCGGCCTACTGCTACTTATCGACGTGAGCCGTTTTCTGGTCAACGGCTGGGTGATTCACGACTTCGTCACGCCGCCGTTTCACTTCACCTACTACGGCTTCTCCTGGGTGAAGCCGTTGCCTGCGGTTGGCATGCTGGCCTTGTTTGTCGGACTCGCGGCCTGTGCTGTCCTAATCGCCGTTGGCTTGCGCTATCGTCTCGCCTGTTCGCTCTTTTGTTTGGGCTTCACCTATGCATTCCTGCTGGAGCGATCGCTGTATCTCAACCACTTCTACCTGATTTGCTTGCTGACCGGCCTGATGGCATTCGTGCCAGCAAATCGAGCGTTTTCGCTCGATGCCTGGTTGCGCCCCAGCAGGGCGACCGACTCCGTACCGGCATGGTCGATTTGGCTGCTGCGATTTCAGATCGCCATTCCGTATTTCTACGGAGGACTCGCGAAGCTCAACGGCGACTGGATCTACGGGCAGCCGCTGCAGATGTGGATGGGCCGGATGCAAGGTCTGCGATCGATCATTCCGGCATTTGGCGAACCGTGGCTGGCGATGCTATTCAGCTACGGTGGACTCTTACTCGATCTGTTCGTCGTTCCACTGCTGCTTTGGAAGCCGACTCGCCCCTACGCGTTCGTCGCGGCGGTCTGCTTCCACCTGATGAACGCACTCATGTGGGAGATTGGAATCTTCCCTTGGTTCATGATCGCCGCTACCACACTCTTCTTAACACCTGATTGGCCGCGTCGATCGCTCGGTTGGCTGATACCCACCGTGCGCAAAGAATTGCAGACGGAGTCGGACACTGTCGCCGATTCGAGCCATCTCTCGCCGCGCGGCAAATTGCTTGCAACGTTGTTTCTGCTGTTCGCAGCTTTTCAGTTGCTATTTCCGCTCCGTCATCTCCTTTACCCCGGCCATGTTGACTGGACGGAAGAAGGATCGCAGTTCGCCTGGCGGATGATGCTCAACGACAAAACCGCCGCCATTCAGTTCTTCGCGGTCGACCCAACCAGCGGACAGAGATCCGGAATCGATATACGCCCCTATCTGACCAACCGGCAACTTAACAAGATGAGTCACGATCCGGCAATGATCCGCGACTTTGCGGAGTTCCTTGCTCAGCAGTACCGGCGAGAAACAGGAAAACGGTACGAAGTTCACGCGCTGGCCTACTGCACCCTCAACGGTCGGCTTCCGCAGCTGTTGGTGGATCCGCGAGTGGACCTGAGCGCTCAGCCGCAATCTTGGACGCACGCTCCCTGGATCGTTCCTCTCGAGCAACCAATGCGAGAACGAGCACTGGAGTTGCCCCCCAGCGAGTGGGCCAAGTTGCTAAAGCCGGCGCCGGCAACGCAATAGGATCCTTGCGAACGCAGGTGAGAAAGCTGTTCAAAGAAAAAATTTGACGACCTGCGTTGGTTTGGCGATATTCCTGGCACTGCGGACCCGACCCAGGACTGAGCGAGATCTTCCGTCACACGCAGCCGCGGCCTCTCCTCGCGCGCCGCGCAGCGGAAGCGGCTTTGCTTCGCAGTAGTCGCACTAGCTTTCATCATTCATTCGTCTGGAAGGACATCGTGATGCACACTCCAAAGTCTCTCGCGTTAGGAACATCTCTACTCTGTATTTGCCTGTTGGCGGGATGCGATGATGGCGTCGCGGAGCCAAAACTGACCAAAGTATCGGGAACCGTTTCGCTGGATGGTGCACCGATGAAGGAGGGCGAAATCACTTTTTCGGAGCCGGCCAAGGGTGCCGTGGACACGATCAAGGTGGTCGATGGCAAGTTTGAAGGACAAGTGCAGCCGGGAGAGAAGCGTGTAGAGATTCGCGCGTACCGCCCCGGAACTCCAAATACGGCGATGTACGGTCCAGACGCGAAAGCGAGCCCGGAGAACTACATACCCGCAAAGTACAACTCAGAATCGACGATCAAGGCATCGATCAGCGAGGACGGTGCGAGCGGGCTTGAGTTCACTGCGGCCACGAAGTGATCCAGCCCCCCATGGGCTTGATCTAAGTCACAACTCGAGCTGTTGACCCTAACAAAGGGCTTTGGTCCGCCGTAAACAGCGCGACTGGGGAACTGCCACGGGCCCTCAGCAAGTAAATTTGCAAAAAAAGTTTGCTCCCTCAGCTCCTGATTGCGATAACCATGATTACGGGTGGCCGCGACACCGTCGGCAAGATTTTGCCAGGAGCGGCCTCCGAATTCATTGTTCCATCGTCAGGAGTTCTGTCCCATGCGATCGCACGTACATCGGAGGCGGCTCGGCTTCACGCTCGTGGAGTTGCTGGTTGTCATTGCCATCATCGGAGTCTTAGTAGCTTGCTATTGCCTGCGGTGCAGGCTGCTCGCGAAGCTGCCCGGCGGTCGTCATGCAGCAACAACATGAAGCAGTTGAGCATCGCGGTTCATAACTTTCACGACACCTACAACATCCTCCCTACTGGCGGAACCTCCGATAACGCTCCATTCGGCAAAAATAGCGCGACGGGGGGTGGTTGGGGCGCGTCTTGGTTCGTCCACATCTTGCCCTTCATGGAGCAATCGAACCTTCACGAAAAGATGCAACTGAATGGCACAGCAGGTTGGGGCGGCGATGCAACCAATAACTGCAACGTAGCCAACGGCGCGCTGATCAAGGCCTTCATCTGCCCATCGTCACCGCTTGAGCCATGGGCTCGTGGTCCGCACAACGCGGGGACGAAAATCGTTGCGCCGAGTTATGTAGGGATCTCCGGTGCCGTGAATGGCCTGATCCCTGGGTACAGCGAAAGTCGCTTCAATACTCCCGGCGGCAGCGCGGGCTGTTGCTCAGGTGGTATCGCTTCGGCCAGCGGCGTGTTGATCCCCGGTGCGGAAAGCACCAAATCGCTGGCCGCAATCACGGATGGCACCAGCAATACCGCCATGATTGGCGAAGCAAGCGATTTCTTAATCACCACGACCGGGAAAAAACAAGATTATCGCTCCAGCTACGTACATGGCTTCATCATTGGCTGGCATACCTATCGCTCACCGCCAAACGCTGGTAACGGAGGCGATCTCCGCACATTCAACATGATTACGCTCCGGTATCCGATCAACGACAAGAAGAAGGGGGGCACCGGCTTCGCCGATCTGCCAGGAAACTGCGGCAGCGAAGGGATCTGCGACAACGCCAGCACGAACACGCCGCTCAACTCGGCCCATCCCGGCGGCGTGATGGTGGGGTTTGCGGACGGCTCGGTTCGGCTGGTCAGCAACTCCACAGATCTGGCGTCTGTAGCCCGGATGTGCACGCGCGACGATGGCCAAGTCAATGCGATCGACTAGATAGGCACAAAGCGTTTCGCCCGTCTCCTCGCGACTACTAAAACACCTACGAGCCCGGTGCGGCCCGTGGGTGTTTTTTTAAAACGCGCACCGCCGCCGATTGGATCGGTGAACGCGCTCGATCTGAAAGGGGCGTCGAAATCGGTGGAACTGGACCGGGCCATGGTCACTTCCAGTAACGTTTGCCGGACACCTGCCAGCGAATAGGCGAAACAGGTCCAGCTGAACCGCATCGGGAATCAAGGACGGCCCTGACGGATCGGGGAACGCCGTTCAAATAAAATAATTGACGAGCCACGGCGGTCTCGCGATATTCCTTGCACTGCGGTTAAGAGCCGCTGACTGAGCAAATTCAGTCATCTTTTGCGTGACGCGAGCCATCCTTACCTCTAGACGGCTTGCGAACTCAGACGGCCAATCCGCTTCGTCATCGTCTCCGGCCTGATTCAGAAGGGAATGGACATGCGCGGTCGTTGCTCTCTCGCACTCCGAACTTGGACTTTTACTATCAGCTTGCTCTTACTCGGCTGCGACTCAGGGCCGCCCCAGGCCAAACTCGTTCCGGTATCGGGCACGGTGAACCTGGATGGTGCACCGATGGCTGAAGGAGAGATCACATTCGCCGAACCAGCGAAAGGGGCCGCAGATATGATCAAAATCGTGAACGGGAGGTTCGAAGGCCAGGCACAACCCGGTGACAAGAAGGTGGAGATCCGAGCCTTTCGACCGGGCACTCCTAACATGGCGATGTACGGGCCGGACGCGAGGGCTGAATTGGAGAACTATATTCCAGCCAAGTACAACACAAACACTACCCTCAAAGCCACGATCGGCGAGGACGGCACAAAAGATTTGAAGTTTGACGCGACGTCCCGGTAGCTCAGCTCAGGAATCGGCCCCATCGGATCGGTAGCACCAATCTCCCACCTAGATCTCATGGCCAAACGAAACCAACGAAAAAACCTTCTTTTTTCGAAATTTACTTGACTGAAGTGCGGGATGCCGCGATATTCGTTCGTGTGCTAGGCGGCGCAAGCATCCGAAGCATCCCTTTTATGGTGGTTAACCCGCCATTCTGGCTTCGCCGCCTAACGCGAGATAAATATTTCTTTTTTTTGCCGCGGTTCTTTGTAGGAGGGTCCTTTATGCGACCACTTTCCCTGCGAAGGCGATTAGCGTTCACCTTGGTGGAGCTACTCGTCGTGATTGCCATCATTGGAGTGCTAGTAGCGCTCCTGCTTCCAGCCGTACAAGCGGCTCGTGAAGCTGCACGTCGTTCCTCGTGTAGTAACAACCTCAAGCAACAAGCGATCGCGGTACATAATCACCACGACACCTTGTTGCGGCTGCCGCCGGGTGGTGGCACCGACACTCAGCCCTGGGGAGCGAGTGGCGGCGGTTGGGGAAGTTCGTGGATCGTCTTCACCATGCCGTACATGGAGCAAACCGCCGCCTATGACAAGCTCGTTTTCACGGGCAGCTCGGGCTGGGGAAATGTGAATCCGGTCTATACGGCAAACTTGAAGATCAAGGCCTTCATTTGCCCTTCATCGCCGCAAGAGGATTCGTGCCGTAGCCCACCGCCGAACACGCCCAGCGGTGCGAAGATCATGGCAGCGAGCTACGTCGGCATTTCCGGCGCTGTAAGCGGCATCATTCCGATCGCAAACACCAGCCCGGTGACTTATTACAACGAAACCCGCATCAACACGCCCGGTAGTGCAACAGACTGTTGCTCCGGTGGCATCGTAAGTGGTGGTGGCGTGCTTTTCCCTGGGGGAAAGATCACGCTTGCTGCGATCACCGATGGGACCTCGAACACCATCATGATCGGCGAAGCCAGCGACAATCTGATTACGGCCGACAAAACGAAGCGTGATTTCCGCAGCTCGGCGCAGCACGGTTTTATGATTGGGTTCCATTCGGCCAATGCCCCGCCGAATCTCGGAAACGGTGGCGACCTGCGGACGTTTAACATGACCACCATTCGCTACAACCTTAACGACAAGAACAAAGGTGGTGCAGGCTGGCCCAACTGGCCGGGCGATTGCGGAAGCGTAGGCGTTTGCCAAAACGCCAGCTCGAACCATCCGCTTGTATCGGCACATCCAGCCGGTGTCATGGTCGCACTGGCAGACGGTTCGGTACGGTTTCTGAGCCAGAACACGGCACTAGGCACGGTGGCCGCTCTCGCCACTCGAGATGATGGACAGACGCTAAATGCGGACTGATCCGAAAATCTAGTCTGACTGTAATCCTTCGTTTGCGCCAGCAGAACGGCGAGCGGACTACTCCGCTCGCCGTTTTCGTTTCTTGACGTACTGGACGCGGCGGAATTGTAAGTGACCAAAACTAGCTCATACCCCTTTAATCGCGCAAATCAGGAGAAATCGTTACCGGTCCGGCTCCACAACTTGCTGAGGCGCGCAATTTCGTTGCGGTAAACCGGGTGCGGACTAAAATCGCACTCTAGAGGCAAAGCAGTCGAGGCACTGCGAACTATCGCAAGGAATCAGAGATGAAGGTATCGAAAGCCGTACGCCAGCGTGCGTTTACGCTGGTGGAATTGCTCGTGGTGATCGCCATCATTGGCGTGCTGGTGGCACTGTTGCTCCCCGCCGTGCAGGCAGCTCGCGAGGCAGCCCGTCGCAGTAGTTGCTCTAACAATCTGCGGCAGCAAGGCATCGCGCTGCACAACTTTCACGACGTGATGAACCGGTTGCCGCCGGGCTGTGCTACCGACATGCAGCCGTTCGGCGAGAATCCTTCGGGAACGGCCGATGGCTGGGGTTCGTCGTGGATGGTCTATATCCTGCCGCAGATCGAGCAAGGTGCCCTGTACGACAAGTTGAAGTTCGACGGCAGTTCAGGCCACACGCACGCGGGCAACATGAGCTACTTCAACAACGTGGTTATTAAAGGCTATGTTTGCCCTTCGTCGACCACGTCACCGCGATTGATCAGCACAGCCAGGCCTATTGCACGGGCCGATTATGTTGGCATCGCCGGCGCAGTCGACAGTGCCGACTTCTTTCCTGCCGCTTATCCGTACACTGACGGCACGGAGAAGGTCGGCAATGCGGGCATCAGCTCCGCGGCAGGTACGTTCTTCCACAACAGCCAAGTGAATCTCGCCGGCATGACGGACGGCACCAGTAATACGATCATGGTCGGTGAGCAGTCGACGATGATGAAAGACAGCGCCGGCACCAATCAGCCAGCTTGGAATGCCGGTGGTAATTACGGGTGGACGATGGGCTACGGCGCTGCAAGTTCGGGCTCCAGCTTGGGCGCCGACAACCGCAGCTTCAATTGCACAACACTGCGCTACAAGATCAACTACAAAAAGACGACCTTGGCAGCTGCGGGCGATTGTGCCGGAGCGGGCATCTGCAGCGACGCGAGTGCCAACAGTCCGCTGATCTCCAATCACCCTGCCGGCGTGATGGTGCTTTTGGGCGATGCTTCGGTCCGCTTGCTGAGCGACAACACGGCCCTGGACGTGCTCGGCCGGCTTGCCGTTCGCTATGATGGTCACGTGGTGATACTGGATAACTAGCCTATACCGTTCGTCAGGCGTCGCTCGCGACGTACAGTGATGGCTTTGTCAGGCACGGGGTGCCTGACCTACAAACAGGGCCAATTGCCGTTGTTGGTTGACAACGGCTCGCCGAACAGGCAACACTACGCAGCACCAACCGGAGGTGCTGCGTATGTCTGTTTCCGCCCGCCTACTGCCTTCTCTGCTGGCCGCCCTGCTCTGTTGCGGCCATCTCCTTGCCGAAGAACCAGCGAAGCGTGAGTTTCGCGCTGGAGCTTTTGCCATCGATGTCTCGCCGCTTGAGTTTCCGGTCATCGTGAACGGCGGCATGACGGAGCGCACTGCCGACAAGGTTGAAGATAGGCTACACGCGCGGTGCCTGGTGCTCGATGATGGTCGCGAGCAGATCGCCTTAGTGATTGTCGATAGCTGCATGATGCCCCGGGCACTGCTGGACGAGGCCAAGGAACTGGCAAGTAAAGAGACTGGACTAAAGACCGATCGCATCCTTATCGCCGCGACGCACACGCACAGCGCTCCGAGCGTGATGGGTTGCCTCGGCTCAGATGCCGATCTCAAGTACTCGTCGTTCCTGCCAGCGCAGATCGCTAAAGGTATCGCCGAAGCCCACAAACGCCTGCAAGGAGCGAGGATCGGCTGGGCGATCGGCCGTGACGATGAAAACGTCGCGAACCGTCACTGGATCATGAAACCGGGCATCGCGCCGACCAATCCGTTCGGCGGCACGAAGAACGACACGGTGATGATGCATCCCGGCTATGAAAATGAGAACAAGATCACGGAGACGGGGCCGGTCGACCCCGAGGTGCCGGTAGTCAGCGTGCAGACAAAAGATGGCAAGCCGCTCGCCCTGCTCACGAATTACTCGCTGCACTATGTCGGGGCGCCGGCCCTGTCGGCTGACTACTTCGCCGTCGTCTGTGACGAACTAACGAAACTCATTGGTGCGGAGAGCACTGCCGGCTTCATGGCCGCGCATAGCAATGGCACCAGCGGCGATCTGTGGCTGATGAACTACCGCCGACCGAAGCGAACCTTCGATCGGTTCAGCGTGGCTGCGGAAGTCGCCAGAGCCGCCCACGACGCCTATCAGCGAATCGAATACGTCGATTGGGCGCCGATTCGCATGGAAGAAAGCCGGCTCGAGGTCGGCGTGCGAATGCCTAGCGCCGAAGAAGTCGCCGAGGCGAAGGAGTTCGTCAAAACGTTCGAGGACCGCAAGCCAAAGTCCGTGCCGGAAGTCTATGCCCGCGAAACGCTCATCCTCTCCGAGATGCCGCCGACTCGTGAGTTGAAGCTGCAGGCAATCCGCATCGGCGATCTGGGTATTGGTACGATTCCGAACGAAACCTACGCCAGCACCGGCTTGCACATCAAAAGTCACAGTCCGCTGAAGACGACTTTTGTGATTGAACTGGCGAATGGAGCCGAGGGCTACATTCCGCCCCCCGAGTTGCACCCGCTCGGCGGTTACACAACCTGGCGAGCACGCACCGCCTGCCTCGTGCCGGAGGCGGAACGGAAGATTCGCGCCGGCGTGCTGGAGTTGCTTAACAAGGTCGCGAGCGAGCCGGCCGAGTAGGTCTTCAATCCCTCGGCAGCAACTTCTTTGAGCACGTGACCAAAGGTGTCACGCCTCGCGCATCCTAACGACTGGCGAAGCTGCGCGCGTCGCCGCGTAACGTCTCAGCCGCTGCGAACCAATAAGGTTGCGAGCGGATATATCGGTAGAGATACACCCCCCCCAGTTGTGGTATTGTGGCAGCTGTCACAAAAGAGACCGGAATAACTTCGAAACCATTCGTCGCACAAGGGGTTAGAGTAAGCCGAGCAGGATGTTTAGCCCCTAGTAGCCCTGCAGTCGAGCGTGCGTCGGCCCGCACGCGTCCGCGAGGCGCGCGGGTGACAGGGATCGGCAGACGCTTATATAATTAGCCATGTAATCGAAAGCCCGATTACCCCCGCCTGGAAGAACCCACCGCATGAAGCTATTCGTCCGAGTCCTGGTTGTCTGCGCGCTCCTGACTGGCGGTCTGGCCAGCGGCTCAGCAACGGCGGACGAGTTTGCCGATCGGCAGGCAAACCGGCAGGCCGACTTCCCGCAGAAGATTCAGCCTATGGTCGCGAGGTACTGCTATGAGTGCCATGGCGAGCAGGACGCTCAGGCCGAGTTGAACCTGGCCGCCGTCGACACTCCGCTAAAGGTGCTCGAAGATCGTAAGCGGTGGCTGGAAGTCGTTGCCAAACTATCGACCGAGGAGATGCCGCCGGAGGACCACAGCCCTCAGCCAACGGCTGACGAGCGGAAGTTGCTCGTCGAATGGCTCACCGAGCTGGTGAACGACATCGATTGCCGCGGCTCGCCCGATCCGGGGCGGGTGACGCTCCGCCGCTTGAATCGTCGTGAGTATCGCAATACGGTGCGTGATCTTGTGGGGGTCGACTATGAGCCTTCGGCCGAGTTTCCCGGCGACGACACAGGCTATGGCTTCGACAACATCGGCGACGTCATGTCGCTGCCGCCGATCCTGATGGAAAAGTATCTCGCGGCGGCAGAAGAAATTGCCTCAAAAGCCATCGATCCAATGGGCGGCAAGAAGCCGGTTGATCAACGCATCATTGGAAGCAAACTGCAAGGCGATGGCAGCCCGGAAGGGTTACTCAGCCGAATCTTCACCAGCGAAGGTGAAGCGCAAACCAAAATCCCGGTGCCGATGGACGGCGAGTACGAGATCCGCGTGATGGCCTACGGTCACCAAGGTGGTGATGAGCCGGTGAAGATGGCTGTCCGCATTGATGACAAGACGGTCGAGCAGTTCGACGTCCGCCAGCAGGAGAGCGAAGCCCGCGAGTTCGTTACGAAGACGTCGCTCAAGTTAGGAACGCATCAACTGGGCATTGCGTTTCTGAACGACTTTTACAACCCGAACGAAAGCAACGCCGAGCGCCGCGACCGCAACTTGATTGTTGGTTACGTCCATATCCGCGGACCGCTCAATGCGGCAGTTCAAGGCCTGCCGGAATCGCACAAACGGATCATCTTCGCGAGGCCCGACGGGGAACGGACTCGCCGGCGAGCGACGGAAGAGGTTCTGCGCAAGCTTGCCACACGAGCTTTCCGCCGTCCGGCGACCGACGACGAAGTCAGTCGACTGGTTACGCTGGCTCGTAGCGTTCGTAGCGAGGGAGGCACCTACGAGCAAGGAATCCAGTTGGCCGTTCAGGCGGTTCTCTGCTCGCCGCATTTTCTGTTTCGCAGTGAGTTAGACCACGAAGGACAGGCCGATAAACCGCGTGACCTGAACGACTTCGAACTGGCTACTCGCTTGTCGTACTTCCTTTGGAGCAGCATGCCTGACGATGAGCTGTTCCAATTGGCCGAAGCCGGAAAGTTGAAATCACCAGAAGTAATCGAGCAGCAAGTTCGCCGCATGCTGGCCGACCCGAAGTCACTGGCGCTCGTCGAGAACTTCGTCGGGCAGTGGCTGGAACTGCGGAGCCTCGATCAGCGCACTCCCGATCGAGAGATGTTCCCAGCCTATAGCGACGAACTCCGGGCAGCGATGCGCCGAGAGACGGAGTTGTTCGTTTCATCGATCATTCGCGAAGATCGGAGTGTTTTGGAACTGCTGGATGCCAACTTCACCTTCGTCAATGAACCGCTGGCCAAGCTGTACGGCATTTCAGGAGTGCAAGGATCGGAATTTCAGCGGGTGTCGCTCGACGCATCGCAGCGTGGCGGCCTGCTGACGCAGGCCAGCATTTTGACCATCACCTCCAATCCCACTCGCACTTCGCCCGTAAAGCGTGGAAAGTGGATCCTGGAAAACCTGCTCGGCACTCCGCCGCCACCACCACCGCCCGATGTGCCGGAGTTGGACGAGAAGAAAGATGCCGCTACTGCGAAAACTCTGCGCGAGAAATTGGAGTTGCACCTGTCAAACGAGGCGTGTGCATCCTGCCACGAACGCATGGACCCCCTGGGCTTCGCCCTGGAGAATTACGATGCGATCGGTGCCTGGCGAACCAGCGACGGCGGTCAACCGATCGATTCGAAGGGGCAATTGCCGGGCGGGCAAACCATCGGCGGGGCGCAGGAGTTGCGGCAACTTCTCGCCCGCGAGCGTAAAGAACAGTTCGTCGAGTGCCTCACCGAAACACTGCTGATCTATGCTCTCGGCCGCGGACTCAACTACCAAGACAAGTGCACGATTGACCAGATCAAGGCAGCCGTTGCTAAGGATGGCAACCGTTTTTCGCGTCTCGTTGTCGAGATCGCCAAGAGTCAGCCGTTTGTAAAGCAGGGACCGAAACGTCAGTAGTGCTGCAAC
>Ga0164290_1001708_pt1 | contig 25824 bp, 28 predicted proteins | sample Micstemetagenome_FD_108782 | JGI IMG/M metagenome (GOLD analysis project Ga0164290, IMG submission 108782) | Contaminated culture microbial community from soil near Moab, Utah, USA - Microcoleus steenstrupii SON62 (Illumina Assembly) | ecosystem: Environmental > Terrestrial > Soil > Soil crust...
GAGTTCGGCCTGCGGCTGCAGGATCAGGCGCTGGGTGATCTGCAGGTCGTAGCTGGCCTCGAGCCTTAAGGCGAGATGGCCGCCACCGCTAGCGTAGCCTATGGCGGAGACCTTGAAAAACTGCGGAGCCAATCCCTGGATGCCAATCGCACCCCAGCCACGACTCGGCGAAGAGTCCAAGTCGTACCGAATGCCTACCAGGGCATCAAAGTAGGTGCTGACTGCACGGCCATACAATAGTTGATGAATGCCGTCATCCAGCTCGTTGTTGCTGTACCTGCCTTCGGTCAGCAACCAGATTCTGTTTTCGTCGGTGCCCACCCAACCTTCGGCTTCCCAACGGAAGGTGTTGCCCTCGTTGAAGCCGAATCGCCCCTCCAACTGACTGATCAGCAAATGGGCGAAAATGGCAGTGTCCAGCAGCTTCGGCATGCTCTGCGGCTGGGTCTGATCGGTTGCTGGGTTTTGTTGAGCGCGCGCACCACCTGCCAGACCGGCAAGCATGACTGCCGCGCAAAGAGCTGCACCGAGCTTGTTCATGAGATGCGTACCTCCCGCATCATGCCCAGTTCCATGTGGTAGAGGAGATGGCAGTGGAAGGCCCAACGGCCGGGCTCATCCGCGCTGACCAAAAAGCTCAGCCGCTCTCCCCCCTTCACCAGAATAGTGTGCTTGTACGGACGATAGTCGCTCCGCCCGTTCTCGAGCTCGCTCCACACTCCGTGCAGGTGCATCGGGTGATCCATCATGGTGTCGTTTATCAGTGTGAAACGCACCCGCTCTCCGAGCCGCAGCATGATCGGCGCGGCGTCGGAAAATTTCGTACCGTCGAAGCTCCACATGAAGCGTTCCATGTTGCCGGTGAGATGCAGCACGATTTCACGGGTCGCAGGCCGAAGATCGTTGCCGCGCTTGGGCGACCGCAGGTCGGTCAGGCGCAGCACCCGGCGCCCATTGCCGTCGAGGCCGCCGCCCGCTTCGGACAGACGCTCCTTCGGCGCCATCGCCACGTTGTCCACGCCGACACGGCCTGCAAGCCCGGCAGCAGCTGCATCCTGCTCCATGCCGGCCATCGGCCCCTTGCTTGGGGCTGCGCCGCTCATTCCCGGCATCGCGCCATGGTTCTGCCGCGCGGCGCTTGCTGGGGCATCGTTCATCCCAGGCGTGGAACCATGCTGCATGCCCGGCATGCTGTTGCCCGATGGCATGTCACTCATCCCACCGCCATGCTCCATCCCCATATCGACCATGGTGCGTATCCACCGCGGATCCATTGGGGGAACGGCGGCGCTCATGCCGGCGCGGGGGGCCAGAGTGCCGCGGGCAAACCCCGTCCGGTCTTGGGCCTGCGCGAAAATCGTGAACGCCCGCGCCTCCGTAGGCTGCACGATCACGTCGTACGTCTCGCCGGGGCTGATACGGAATTCATCGACCGTCACCGGCACGACGTCGTTGCCGTCTGTCTGCACCACGGTCATGGCCAGGCCCGGTATGCGCACGTCGAAGATGCTCATCGTGCCGGCATCGATGAAGCGCAGCCGCACGCGCTCCCCTGGACGAAACAAGGCGGTCCAGTTGGCAGCCGGCGGTTGGCCATTCATGAGGTAGGTGTAGGTAGCGCCCGAGACGTCGAGGATGTCGGTGGGGCTCATGCGCATGTTGCCCCACATCAGGCGGTCCTGGATCGTCGCGCCAAGCCCTTCGCGCTTTGCGTCCTCCATGAACGTGTTCAACGTTCGACGCTGGTAGTTGTAGTAGTCGCTCTGGAACTTGAGGTTGCTGATGATGGTGAGGGGGCTCTCGTCGCTCCAGTCCGACAGCACCACCACATAGTCGCGGTCGAAGGGCTGCGCGAAACCGCCCTTCGGTTCGATGACGAGCGAGCCGTAGACGCCGGTCTGCTCTTCCGGGCCATGGGCATGGTACCAATAGGTGCCGCTCTGGCGGACCGGGAAGCGGTAGACGAAGGTCTCGCCCGGCGCGATACCGTTGAAGCTGAAGCCCGGAACGCCGTCCATCGGCGAGGGAACCCGAAGACCGTGCCAGTGGATGGAGCTTGTGAAAGGAAGCCGATTGGTGACCGAAAGCGTGACCGTGTCGCCTTCGCGCAAGCGCAGGATCGGACCGGGAACCTGGCCGTTGATGGCCGTGGCGGTCATGGTCCGACCGGTGATGTTGATCGGCATTGGACCGATTTCGAGCTGAAACTCGGTGCCGCTCAAGACCTGCTGCGGTCCTGCGGCGAGGGCTCTACGCCCAGGCTGCAGCGTGGCAAAAGCGCCCGTGGCAGCAACTCCCTGGACGAACCGCCGACGAGCAAGCGGCGATGGCGGACGGTCGGTGGTCATCAGTGGCCTCCACCGGCTGGCGTGACGGATTGGATGACGTACATGCCGTCGCCACCCTGCTGCATCGTGAAGTTCACAGGGGCGCCCGGCTTGATCGTGCGCAGGTCCACCGAGGGAGCGACGGCAAAGTCCATCGTCATGGGCGGCCAGCCGATCGACGGAATGGCGATGCGACTGGTTTTGTGGCGGGAGGGATCGACCGCGCCGGAAATGCGACTACCCTTGGAGTGCCTCATGGATGCGAACCATGATCCATCGTGCTGTGATCCATGCCGGGCATCGATGTCTGGGCTGCCGGCTTGCTGGCCTCACGGCCCATTCCGGGCATCGGAGCATAATCCGTCGAGGCCGACTGGGCTGGTCCATAGCCCTCCCCCTCGCCGGCGAGACCAGCCACATGAGGAACGCGTGAGGAGCCGCCGAGATCGACTGCCTCCGGGACGGGGCCGGACGACGGCACGGCCGTGACAGCACGTTGGTCCGCGCATGCCGCCAGGAGAAGCAGAAAAGAGATTCCAAGCAAGGAACGAAATGAAGCGAGCTTCATCAACTTCATGGCCTTCTCCTTCACTTCACGAAGCGGATGCGAAAGAACAGTCTCCTTGAGACGAAGAAGCACTAAAAATTCTAGCACAACAATTCCATGAGCATAAAGGGGCCTTGAGACAATCGAGGCACTCCCTACCGCAGAAAATCCTCGCACCGAGCATTAAAACAGGGCGTTCGATGCGACATTGACATAGATCAACTCTTGCGACCGCGCGGCCCTCAAAGGACTGTGAATGATGCTGAGTTGCCGCGAAGAGGGATAGGTGTTCCCCCATCATATCGTTGACCAGAACGCGACGGAAGCGCTCTCCGTAGCGGGCGCGACGACGTACAGTCGATGACCGCATCGTACACTCGCTCCCATCATCACCGTCCACGCCCCCTCTGGTGCACCCTAGTGATGCGTGTACCAGCCGACACCCCGGATGTCGTTCGAGGCATCCGTCTGATGGCAGAGATAACATTGCTCTACGCGCGCATGCTGTTGCCCTGCTACCCGCTTGGAGACCATCTCAAAGTGTCCCATGTAATGGCTCGGCGGTGCCTGATGACATTGCGCACAAACGGTCCACGCTGGCGATGGATGCTTGTAGCTCGTGCGCGACTGCCTGGTGCGGCGCGTAATGCCGGCGATCCTGCAGGCGTTCCAGACGATCTTCCACGTCGTATTCGAATGGCAGGCGCCGCATTGCTGGCCCAGCAGGTCGCGGTGCGAGCTGCGATTGCTGTGGTAGCTGAAGCAATCGAGGGATTGAGCCGCCGAGGTCGCCCCCCTCCACCCAGGGTCTCCAGGAGATCGTCCAGGGCGTTCGTCTTCGCCGATCCGCCCTGTCGTCGTGCAATGGCGACGAGCGCGTCGTGATCCATGCGTACCGGTCGCACAGCGCCCTGATGCTCCACATGACAAGCGCTGCACGACTGCATCGTCGCGTGGAACGCCATCGACTGTTTGGCCAGGATCGCGGCGTCGTTGGCATGGCAGAGGATGCACGAGGAGGCCTCCACGCCCTGTAGCAGCGTATGACAAGCTTCGCACCGGTCGGCGAGAGATGCATGCTTGGGCGACAGCGCCCCCAGCCTGAGGGCCTCCCCCTCATGCGTGCGGAAATCACCCCCACCCGGGAGGCAGGCATGGGCTGGTCGGCGACAACAGCGCACTACGGCAATCGCGAAGCTTCCTGCTGGCTGTCGACGACGAGCAATTCCTTCTCTGCGATGAGATGCGGGCGCTGCGCTTTGCCATGGAGTACGCTAAAGTGGAACGGGCGCTGCGCAAGGCCTGCATCTGCTCGACGGTGGTCGTGTTCGGTAGTGCGCGGACTTTGCCACCGGGGGAGGCGGAGCGGCGGCTAGCAGCGGCCCGCACGCCTGAAGAGAAGATCGTGGCCCTGCAGCAGTGACGCTGTTCTGCCTACTATGAGAATGCGCGCGCCTTCGCGCGGATCGTCTCCTTGCGCGGGGGTGCACTAAGGGCCAGCGAGGGATGCGGCGAGAACGTAATCGCGACAGGCGGCGGCCCCGGCATCATGGAAGCGGCAAATCGTGGTGCGAGCGACGCGGGAGCACCCAGCATCGGCTTCAACATCACCCTGCCCACTGAGCAGCAGCCGAACGCCTATTCCGCGCCCGAGCTTACCTTCCGCTTTCATTACTTCGCGACGCGCAAGATGCATCTAGCCATGCGCGCAAATGCCTTGGCGGTGTTCCCCGGTGGCTTCGGAACGCTCGACGAATTCTTTTCGAGATTCTGACACTGCTGCAAACCAAGAAGGCGCCACCCTTGCCAGTCGTACTCTTTGGTCGAGAGTACTGGAACACCATCATCAACTTTCGTGCTCTGCTTGCTGAAGGGGTGATATCTCCTGGCGATAGACAGCTCTTCAATTTCACTGACGAACCAGAGGAAGCTTGGGAAATATTAGGTCGCGAGAGCCTCAATGCCCATCTCCCTTGCGAGGCGATGCTTAGCATGTCGCGCGGACACTCTGATTGTAACGCGAAGATACACTCCAAGGACAAATCGCACGATAACGGACAGCTCTGCCAACGCGTTGTCGCTAACTGTGGAAACAGCCAGATGCTCGCCTTAGCCGCATAGAGGGGCCAGGTGCGCGGTGTGGCGCGCATGATCGATGAAGATCGCTACTGTATCGATGTGCTAATCCAGATCCGCGTTGTTCGGGCTGCCTTGAATCGCGTGGAGCAAGAAATTTTGCGTGACCACCTGCAGCATTGCGTGACCAATGCGTTCCACGCTGGCTCAGGGCGAGATTGTCAAAGCAAGATAGACGAATTGATCGAGCTCCTGGAAAGCCAGCGTGGCTAGTAGCGAGCGTGAGCTCAGTGGCGGGACTGCACCCGCCTTCTTGCGATCAGTGGCGGCCTGTCAATAGCCCACTTCAGGTTTCCGATGTGGCAAGATTGACAAAGAAGAGGGCAAGAGCCAACTTTGCCGGAATGTGTAGGATCAATCCCATCCGACTGTTGACGCGAGCGTGGTTTCTCGCGTTGGTGGGATTTCTTATGGCTGCTGGCTCGGCTTCCGCACATAATGTGCATGCGCTCGCGGGCGTCTATCAGTCCCAGCCGCAATTTCAGACGACAGTGTTTGAATCCCATGCCCGGGACCACCATGGGAAGACAGATGCATCGGCCTTGATGGATTTGTCAGTACAGCCTCGACCTGACGATCGCCACAGCGACAGCTCACCTTGCTCAAAGGATGAACCTGCTGGGCATCCGTCTGGCGGCTGTTGTACTGTTGCCTGCCATGCCGCGCTGGCCGCCCCGGCAATTGACCCCGTTGGTGACGCTGAGCTGCCTAGCCCGTACGTTCTCGGCTTGGCCGATATGCTCATAGGGCGGTCAAGTTACCGCACCGAACGACCGCCCAAACTCACCTGACTGAGTTCGCGCCGATGGCGCGTGTCGGGTCGTGACGTCTTCTAGATTTGCACGTCCGAACACCTGATCAGCGCGGGCTCTTCTGAAGTCGCTGCCGAACAGTGGCGGGCTTCAAGACGAGTTTTGGTCGCTTAATCCTCGTTTGGTCGTCGCAGATGAAGTCTCCCCTGTTTCTGGCATTCGCGATTGGAGTTGCGGCATGCACTTCGCCGCCTCCCGATCGGCGCGATGCGGGCCTACGAGTTCACGGCCGACTATCCAGGCGACTGGGCGCTGCATTGCCACAAGTCGCACCACACCATGAACGCGATGGGTCACGACCTCAGGGCCTTCATCGGCGTCAACAAGCGAGACTTCGCCAAGCAGATGCGCCGGCTTGTGGGGGACTACATGCCAATGCGTAGCGTTGGCATGGCCGATATGGGCGAGATGGAGATGCCGCTGCCTGACAACACTATACCGATGATGACGGGCTTCGGTCAGTTCGGGCCGGTCGAGATGGGCGGAATGTTCACGGTCCTGAAGGTGCGCGAAGGCCTGGCGGCAGGCGATTACAAGGATCCCGGCTGGTACAAACGTCCCCCGGGCACGGTCGCCTACGGGTGGGAGGGGCCGACCCCAGTCAACGCGACCGCGCCGGGAGGCAAGCCAGTCCTTCAAGGGCGGGACCCCGTCAATGTGGTCAAATCCGGCAGCAAGCCCAGTAACGATGGCAGCCACTGACATCAACGCAACAGGAGACAACAGATGATAAGCAAGCACCCAAGGCGCGTCGTCGTGATGGCGATGGCCGCTGCCGCGACATTGGCGGCCGTCGGCTTCGGCACGGCCTACGGTCATGGCGACGAGCATGACGCCGCATACGGTAAGCCGGGCGACCCCAAGAAACCGGCCAGAATCGTGCAGGTCGTGATGCGCGAAGCAGACGGAAAGATGCTTTTCATTCCCGACCAACTCAGAGTGAAGAAGGGAGAACAGATCCGCTTCATGCTGCGCAACAACGGCGAGGTGGATCACGAGTTTGTCATTGGAACAGTCGAAGACAACCTCAATCACATGAAGGAAATGGAGAAGAATCCGGATATGGAGCACGACGATCCCAATGCTCGTCGCCTGAAGCCAAAGGCCACTGCCGAAATTCTCTGGCAATTCACCAAGGCCGGTACATTCGATTTCTCATGCTTGATCCCCGGTCACCGGCCGTCTGGCATGACTGGAACCATCATCGTCGAGTGAATCAAATCCCGAAGGAGATCCCTATGCTCAAGAAGATAGTTTCCGCTCTTGCGGCTGCTACGTTGATGGTAACTCCGGCATTCGCCGATAGTGGTCATGTCAGCGGTGAAGTGATCAAGATCGACAAGTCTGCCGGCAAGATCACGCTCAAACACGGGCCCATCAAGAACCTAGAAATGGATGGCATGACCATGGTCTTTCGCGTCGCCGACCCCGCGATGCTCGACAAGGTCAAGCCTGGGGACAAGGTCGAGTTCGACGCGGATCGCGTCAATGGTGCGCTCACGGTCACCAAGATCGAAAAGGCGCACTAATCTCAATGGCTCGTCAACCCAGATGTTCGACAGGCTCAGTTCAATTGACTTCGCGGGAGCATTGGCGTTTGGGCCGATCCTTGCAGACGGCGCCGACGCCAGTGATCGAGAGCTGCAGGTGATTCTCGATCGTCAATCGTGCGTGCCAGTGCAGATAAAGCCGACTCTGCTTTCGCCAACCGTCAACTTGTACGAGTCCTGTGCAAGGGATCGAAGCAGCCGATAGCTATTCTATACTCGGAGAACAAATGTCATCTTCAGGTGCCGCCGCCAGAAGACGAGCGATAAGAAAGTCCAAAGGCCAGCGCGCGGCCGTCAAAGTGCGGCAGCGTGCAGCTTGGATGTTCTTTGGAGGGCTTGCTGCACTCGCGGCCGTACTGGGATTCGTCGTCTTGCGACAACCACGTCTTCCTCGCATCGATGCGAGCGATGTTGCGCAGGTCGAGTTGGGCAGCCGTATCTATGCCAACTCCTGTGCCAGTTGCCATGGCGCCAAGTTGGAAGGCCAAGCCAATTGGCAGAAGCGAATGGAGAACGGGCGCCTACCCGCACCGCCGCACGACGCGTCGGGTCACACCTGGCATCACGGCGATGAGATGCTCTTTAGAACGACAAAGTACGGTGCTCTTTCATATTCGCCAGGATACCAAACCGATATGCCCGCATTTGAGGGACGCCTGACCGACAAGGAAATTGCGGCGTCCTTGGCGTTCATCAAGAGTACTTGGCCGCCTAAAATCCGATCCAAACAGGCGCGCATAGACTCCGGATCGAGGTAGTGGAAGCCAGATATGGCCGCCGTCTCTCGCAGATACCCAAGGACGCCGAGGTCTCTCTGCACGAGGCCAAGGCGGGCAGCAATCGTTGCTTGTCGTCCTGAACGCAACCTAACCTGCTTCGGCGCCGTGAAGTGCATTGCTTGCTCGGGAGACTTCCCATGAAGCTCCCATTCGTCGCTTGGCTTGCTTTCTTGGCCCTGATTTCGGTTGCCAGCGCAAAGGTTCCCCAGGGGGATGGCGAGCGAGCTGGCGCCATCAACAAGCTGCAATGGAGAGATGGCGAGACGCTAACGCTGCCGGTCTCAGGGGCCACATTGAGTGCGCCAAAAACAATCAGACAACTCACGGGCGTTGATGCACAAAGGGCCTGGACAATGCTCACTGGTGTAAGCGCGCCCTCGGATATTGAGGCCATGCTCCATGATCCTCGAACTGGGGAAATCGTCTTTTTCCAGAAGCTCGGCCCGGGCTACGTCAGGCTTGACGATTGGAATGCCGTTGACCTCGATGCCGCTCTCAAATCCGTTACCGAAAATGTTGAATCTGACAACACTATGAGACGACGATCCGGACTGCCCGGTATCCATGTTGTTGGCTGGTTAGAGCTCCCCAACCTTGACCACTCCACGCACGCTGTGCGCTGGGCCATTGAGGCGGCAGGAGAGCATGGGAAGTCCGTTGTGACCAGCGTAGCACTTATTTTTGGCCGAGATGGGTTTGAAAAGCTTACCTGGGCTGGGAAGAGAACGACTGGGGATAGGAACCTGCTCAAGGTTGCGCAGTCGGGCTTCAGTTTTGCAGTCGGTAGCAGATATATCGATTACCAGCCGGGGGACAGAGTTTCAGAGTATAGGGTCGCGGACATAGTAGCAGCAGTCCTTGGTGCTAAGAGACCTCCCAAGTAGAGTTCCATCCACTTTCGTCCCGATTCCGCTGGGTCGTGTCCCCGGTGATGGTGTGGCCTTGCGGCGGTCACCGGTAATTTCCGGGTTAGGGTCGGGTTGCGACATCCAACTCTTGATCAAGGAAGCCACCGATGACCACGGAGATGATGAACCTGCGCGCGCTTGTGGAGAAGACCCTCGATGCCGATCTGCTGCGCGAGATGATCGCGTTCGCCGCCGAGCGGCTGATGGAGCTCGACCAAGCGGCCGAACTTGCCGAACTGGCAGAGTTCGTCGCCAGCAACCGAATGGACTGGCTTGTGGCGAGCAGTGGCCAACGGCCTAGAAATGCCACGCGAACGTGATCACAACTCTGTGAGTCAAATTCTGTATTCAACTCAACGCAAAGCAGAGTGCCGCGCCGGCAGGTCAGACGCCGCCTGCACCGCGCATCCTAATGCCGGTAATGCCGCGCGCCTTGGCCTCGGCGATCAGCCCGGCGGTACGCAACGTCGTGGCTTTCGTCGTGCATAAAGGTGAAGACGCCAAACCGGCGTCCGCGGGTAACCGGAACGACTTCGTGCAACAGCGCGCACGAGAACACGAGCCCGTCGCCGGCGGCCGGGCGGTAGAGCTGACGGCCGAATTCGGGAAAGCGCAGCGCCATCGTACTCATCGTCGGGGTTCAAGTTGAGGCTCAACGCAAACTGCCGGTGTGCCGTGTAGGCAGTGGTGTTGTCACGGTGGCGGCGGAACCGGCCCCCCGGATCCGGCATCGTAGCAACCGATTCGCGGCGCCTCGATCTGCACAATGCGGGTCTGGAACGCCTGCAGGATCGCCGGCATTACGCGCCGCACCAGGCAGTCGACCAGGCAGTCGCGCAGCTGCACGTACAGCCGCACGCACATCGTCCAACGGAAAGTCCTGCGGCGCTTCACTTCGGTGTCGGCGATGCTGGCGCCCGCCACCGAGGCAACGCCATCGACCAGCTTGTTGCCACGCCGCCAGTGATCGATCGGCGCTTGACACAGGGTTGGCTCGACCAACCTTTCGAGCAGCAGCACCGGTGCCTGGGCCCGCACCACGCCTGACCATAGGCGATCCGATGCCGAGGATCATGTTGCTATCATCGGCTCGAAGACACTGATGTCCTCAAAGGCACAGAAATGCCGGTTGGACCTCACGACCGAGGTCAATTCACCTTTCGAAGGTCCACAATCATGACGGCGCCTCTCAACCTGGCAGCTTCAAATTGGACCAAGTCCCCGGGCCGAATTCCTTGCAGCAGCTGCCGGTTGGTCACGTGAAACACCATGCGCATCGCAGGCATCCAGACAGTATTGTCAGGACTCCGCATTTCTTCAGCGATCAGAGTAACGGTACCGGGACCGCTATCGACCGCCTGAACCTGCCCCTTGGCATGGACGTGTCCTTGCTGGGAGACAAGGTCCCGGTGCTGTCGGTCCAGCCTATCCAACCACTCGCTCGGATTTGCGGTGTCCTGACCGCTGGCCGAGGTTGAGGCGAGAGCAAGAATCAACGCGACAACCGTGGAACGAACCGTCATTGCTACCCTCCTGCTCTCTACCATACGGCTCCGGGCGTCTGCACTGGACGCCCGGGCATTGGGTGCTGGGCGATTAGCTCTTCGGCGGGCCTGACGAGTGGCTTGGCGTGGCCGGCATATTGTGCTGCTTCTCCTGAATTTGCTTTGTCTCGCCTGGCTTCGGAGACGAGGAATGGCCATGGGTGCCCGGGCTAGGAACCGTCCCACCCTGCATGTGTTGCGGCTGGCCACTGTCTTTTGCCGTGGGTGCTGCCTGTTGCGCAGTTGCTCCCTGCATAGCCGCGAGCAAGCCAAAGGCCGCAATTGCTGCAGGGAGAGAACCGGATTTCAAAATCCTCATCATGACCTGTCTCCTCTATCGAGTTTCACCGAGCTACGCCGGCGCAGTTAGAATGCTAGCTCTCCAAGCGGCCATTGCTTTGATGCAGATCAACGACCCAAAATCATGTCGTGTTTCCAAAGAGACACCACTCAGCGTGAGAAAGTTGTCGATGCCGAGAACGCCAATCTGCCGATCGGATAACGGCGCAGGACTAAGTCTCCCGGATGGACGAACACCGCCCCATTGATAAACCAGGTATGAGGCGCATGCTATTTTGCTTGAGAATAGTGCGCGACGCGTCGCTGCGGATGAGCCGACTGCCTTCGCCAAAGCGGGCGTCCCTGGTCTGTCTGTCTATCGTCAATGATCGCCGGCATGGCGCGGACGTTGTTAGCGTCGCGGCGACACTCGACTTCAACACGCGACGACCCGTTAGACGCATAGATACAGAATAGAACGATTGCCTTGCCCCAAAAGTCTGTGAGCCACGTACGCCGTGGACTCGATACGTGCGCTGGCACGAACAATGGAATTACAATTCGGATTGAGCGGATGCCTCCTGTGCGAGGCAGTAGTCAATACCTTCACGGTCGAGGACACGTTGACACTTGAGCGCTCCTGCAATGGATCACCTCAATTACTCCGACTCGAAAGCCCCTCGCGCGACGACAAACCGACAACTGAAGAACCTCAAGTAAGGAATGAACTAAGTACCTTGGGGCCAACACCGTGGGCTCAACTGCTAATGGAACATCGTCTTTAAAGAGCTAAACAACACTCCAACGTCATGATGCGCCTTGTAGAGAGGCGATACGTCTTTATCGATTTTCAAGAACGAATAGACCGCCGTTTGCGCCGATCTGACCGAGTACTCGACGGTGAAAACGACGTCGTCCGGGATCTCACAGTATTGCCCGATGAATGCAATATTGGTCGTCCCCACCGGCCTGACTAACGGACGATCTCCGTTCACTCTCGGCATGAACTGACTGGTGATGAACGGCATCATGCACGGGATACAGGTAGCGCTCTTCAGCATCAGCGGGATATGGTCATCGAAGCGCAGATGGCACCAAAGCTCCACAAGTAGCTCCTCGCCGGTGCAATTCGACATCTTCTTCTTGACGAAATTGCCTTCTTGATCGGGAAACAGGCCATAGCCCCAGAAAACATGCGCGTCTTCTGGCTGATTGATGAAGTGCGGCTGATACGGGATCACGGCCGACATTAGCCAGTTGGAGTCTGTGAAGGTCACCAGGCCGCCCGTGCCGGCCGTGTTACCGGTAAATTCCTCCATGAGCTTCAAGAAGGTCGGATCGCGCAGCGTCGCAGTGAAGGACAGCCACTTCGACTCTGTGACATTGCCGTTGAATGCAGACGGCCTTCCAAAATCCGCGTGATCGCTTGCGAGCGCCTCCCAAAGCGCCCAGGAGCCGCCCTCCGCCTTCGTGCCGAGTGTCGGAGGCGACGACATCGTACCCAGGCTGGAAGCGGCGGTCATCGATCCGTTGGTGACGAACACCAGATCTGCCGGCCCAACGCCGACCGCATGCTGCACGTCCTCGCGTGTGTAATGGATTCGCTCCACGCCCTTGCCGTCCGGGCCATAGGTGAAGTCGATGCCGGTCACCTTCGCTTCCATTACGAACCGAACGCCTCGCTCCTTCAGCCATGTGGTGACAGGCAGTACAATCGAATCGTACTGATTGTACGGCGTGCGCCGGACACCGGCGAGCGTATGGATGCGGGGAAACTCCTGGATGAATCGGAGCAGATAGCGCTTCAGCTCGACCGCGCTGTGCCAGGGCTGGAAGGCAAATGTGGTGCACCACATGTACCAAAAATTCGTCTTGAAGAACGACGGCTCGAAGATGTCTTCAATCCTCCTGGCGCCGAGGGAGTCCTCGGACGTCGCCATGATGGCGACGAGATCGAGGCGGTCCTTGTTGCTAAGTCCCATCGCGGACGCATCGATCTTCCGGCCGTTTTTGACCAATCTTGAGTGCGAATGGCTCTTCACGCGAGCATTGAACTCATAGATCTCATCCTTGACGGACTTACCGGGGGCTGTGAGCGAGGGGATGAACGACAAAAGGTCGAACATGCAGGTGTAGGCTTCCTCCGTGAACATCCGGCCGCCACGGATCACATAGTTGTGCTCCGGCGATCCCTCGCCGTCCAAACTTCCCCCCATGACGCCGGTTTCCTCGTATATGCAGATGTTCCCGCCTGGCACGCCGCCATCCCTGATCAGATAAGCAGCGCTAGCGAGTGACGCGATCCCGCCGCCGATCAAATGAGCGTTGGTAAATTCGCGACTGGGGCGATCGAGCTTTTGGTTTACAGCAATCCCCGATGGCTCCGTGGTCTCGCCCATTTGCAAACTCCTTGTGAAAGGCTGAGCGGTGCTCGCCGTCGCGCCCGCAAATGCCGCCCGCGTCGAACATCCGCTTGGCTACTTCGCAAATAGTACCCAATGCCGCGGGATGTCGATCAATCATGCCCATCCCATGCGCCGTGAATGCCCCCACGCAGAACGTGATTCAGGCACATCCTCTCAGCGGCCGTAGAGGAGGCTAAAGAGGGATTCATAGAGCTGGTCGCGCCGCTTGCGACCGGAGGTAAGGGATTTGGTCGCCTCGCCAACCAGCTCCCGTTCCCGCCGAATCGCCGGGTCGTTCGCGTCAAGCGGCTGCCGTTGCGCCCGGACCGCGGCGGCCATCCCCACGAACGGAATCATCCACGGATTGACCTTTTCGGAGAACACCAAGCGGCTCGTTCGCATCGGATGCAGCCACTTGAGCATCGCGGCCGCCCAAGGCGAAGAAATGGCGCGAACCCAGGGCGATACGAATGTGCGGTAGAGCGCTTCGTTGGCCTCGGACAGCGAGCGGACGCGTTTAAAGGTGCGGTGCGGATACTCGAAGCGGATGTCGCTCACCTGCCTTTCCTCGAAGCGGACGTGGTATTGCGGCTTACGGCAATCCGGATTCCCCGTCGGATTGACGATCTTCATCTCGTAGAGCCCGGGCGCGAGTGCTTCGATCTCCGGCAGGTTCTCGAGGATCGCCCGGTGCTCGAAGCGCGCGACGCTCGCCGACACGAAGATACCGAGGTGCCCGACATGCGGGTTGGTGAGATAGACGATGCGTTGACCAGACGCCTTGATCGCTACCGTGTCCTCATAGACCGTGGGGATCCAGGAGAGTGCCTGATGCGGCGGTGTGATGTTATCGCCGTAAGAAGCAAAGATGACCAGCGGGTTGCGAATCCGCTTGAGATCGACGAAGTGATCGTCGCAGATCTTGAGCTTGCCCTCTTCGAGAAGATTGCCAATGAACAGATTCTCGACAATGGCCAGGATCTCCTCGCGACCCAGGCTGTGGAAACCGTTCCACCAGCGCTCGAATTCGAGAAAACGCTCGCGTTCGCCGTCCGGATCGTTGAAGAGACCGGCATACTTCTCCCAGATTGCATTCTCCGGCTTCAGGTTCTCGAAGTTTTCCACCAGCCATGCGCCGTCGAGTCTCCCGTCACCGAGATCGGCGAGGAAGTGGGTCAGCCACACGCCGCCAACCAGGCCACCCAGCACTCGCACCGGGTTGACGCCCGCTTCACCCGCCCAATATGAAAGCGGTGAACCGTTGAGCACCACCGGACCGCTCAGCCCCTCGCAATCCGCGGAAACCAGCACGGCAGCCCAGCCGGCCTGGCAATTGCCGTAGAGGACCGGGGCTCGGCCGTCATGACGCTTGCTCACCTCCTCGACGAACCGGCGTAGCGCGTGGAGGACGTCGCTCAGCGTCTGACCGGGACATGGTTCTGGGTAGAACGTGACGAAGTAGACGGGATATCCTTCGTGGAAGGCGATGCCGATCTCGGAATCGCGCTTGAACCCGCCGATCCCTGGCCCGTGGCCGGCGCGCGGATCGATCACGATCACCGGCGGCATTGCCGGGTCGATGCAGTCTTCGAGGCAGTCCTCGCCAACCACCGTGATGTGCAGCAACGCATAGTTCGACGGACGCTCGAAACGGCGTGCGTCGAGAATGGTCTCGTAATCGAACTTTAGTGGCGGCGGTAGCCCAGCTCGTTCATGCTCGATGATGTTGTTCGCTCGCTCGCGTAACACGTCCAGAAACAGGATGTTTCGCTGCCAGACATCGATCAGGTAGTCGAATGGCGAGGCGGGCGTCGGGGTCGCCGGGCTCGGTACCGGTGTCACCGCTCCGGCCGATGCCGCCCTTTTGCCGAACGCCTGATGCGGCACGACCTGAGCACGATCGACCAATGTCCCGTCGGGCAGTTCGCTCTGCCACTCTACTGGCTGGTCGATCATCATGCCGTGATCGCCACCAACCTCAGGCGCGCTCGCCGCCTTGTCCATAGATATACTCCTGGATTTCATCACCACCGTTTACAGCTTATCTCGCGGTCTCCGAGCCATCCTTGATTCATGTCAAGCGCCGCGAATTCCGGACCCCTCGGAGTTGCTGACCAGACGCTCCGTAGTAGCTCTCGCCGACGCGCAACCCGATCCTCTCCTTGCCAACAAGGGCTACGACGGCGATGTCATCCACAAGCGCCTGATTGTTGCCGGTATACCGCCCGTTAATCTATCTCCCCCGAAACGCACGACGCGAGAAGCTGGGATCAGCACCTCGAAAGCGACCGCGATTGCCGACCTCGAAGATCCATCGTGTCATCGCAACTCACTACGGCAAGCTCGCCAGATCGTTCCCTCGTCCTATGTCTTGCCACCAACCGCAAATGCCTCCACCTGGCCGATTTGTAATCAACGTCTAAAAAGGGCGCCAGCTGGCGATGCTTAGCGAGAGCCGGTCCTATCAGTGCCCCATCACGCTGCCAGCAGCCCGGCGTTGGCGTGCGCTTCATCGTATAGAAAGACGACGCCACGATCCGGAACAGCGAGGTGCTTGTCTGTCTCGGGGCATGCCAAGCGGGCAATCAGATCGCGGATGAGGTTGAGACGAGCGGCACGCTTGTCGTCGGCACGAACCACGATCCAAGGAGAAAGAGGGCTCGATGTTCTCAGAAACATCTGATCCCGGGCTTCGGTGTACTTCTCGAAGCGCTTCAGTGCGACCTTGTCGATGGGACTCGTCTTCCACTGCGTTAGTGGGTCGATACGTCGGGCTCGCAGTCGATTCTTCTGCTGCTTCTTGCTGATGTCCAGGTAGTATTTCAGGATCTGAATTCCAGCACCGATCAGCATGTGCTCGAATGGCAGTACCTCCTCAAGGAAACGCTCGTACTCCTGCTCGGTGCAGAATCCCATGACTTTTTCGACGCCTGCTCGGTTGTACCAACTGCGATTGAAGAGAACCAATTCCTGCGCTGCGGGCAAATAATGCACGTAACGCTGAAAGTACCAGGAGGCAGTGTCTTTGTCCGACGGCTTGCCGAGCGCGACAACCCGGGTCTCGCGTGGGCTGAGATGCTGGACGATGCGTTTGATCGTTCCATCTTTTCCACTCGCATCCCGCCCCTCGAAGATGACCAAGACCTTGTGTCCGTGGCGGATGACGTGCCTCTGCACCTTCACGAGTTCGATCTGCAGCTCTCGAAGAGATGCTTTGTACTCCTCACGGCTGCCGGACCTTTTGCGGTCGCTAGCGCTTTTGGACATTGTCCCTCTCAAGCAAGGACTTCAACATCGCGGGTGGCGTCACCAAGTTTCCATGCACAAGCATATTGGGGAGGCCAAAGCTCACCAGGACTCCCAACGCGACCAGCATGGTCATGACCAGGAAGGGCGCATCGGGCAGCGACGCAACATCGAACAGCAAGCCGCCGGCTACTGAACCCACGGCCGCACCCAAGCTTGCTGCGGCCGTTTGCTTGCCGAGTTCCGTTCCCTGCGATTTGCCGGCTTGCCTCGAGATCCAGTAGGTCAGAATTGGGGAGAGGATACCGGCACTCGCCGCTACTGCTCCGGTCACAACGAGCATCAACGTGAAGTCGGATGTACGGGGAACAAGGAATAGCCCGACTGCCAGGACAGCGAGGGCGGGCGCGATGAACCAGCGCGTCGTTGCCGGTTTGACCCAGGGCGAGAATATGATGGCCTGCACCGCGAACATCACCAGGCTGCACTCGGAGAACATCAGGGCGATCTGATATTGCGTCAAACCGAGCTCCTGTTTCCCGCGAAGCGCCAATCCAACCTCGAAGACGCCCACTCCGGCAGAGACAACGAACGCCAAAGAGAGCAGCTTGAGGACAAGCCGCGCCGCCGGAGCAGGTTGATCGCGTTTTTTGACGGCGTCACCATGCTTCGTCGCTGGAACCGTGATCACAGCAGCGACCGCCACAAGAAGAGCCAGAACGGCGCTTCCAGCGAGGGGGACGACCAAGGACCCGGCCTTGCTGACAACGGGAATTATATCGGCTGCCCCGCGCGCAATAAAAACTCCTAGCATGGGTCCGAGCAAAACTCCGCTCATTCCCGCCAGACTGATGAAAGTGAGTCGGCGTGCCCGCGCCTCTTCCGTTGCCGCGAGATCGCCGATCGCGGCCAACGCGACCGGCGTAACCGCGGCGGCGAACATACCGCTTAAAAAGCGTTCGAGGTAGACCGCTGGCAAAGTCTCGATGAACGCGAAGGTCAGCATGGTGGCGCTGAATCCGATGAGCCCGACCACAAGGACGACCCGGCGCCCATACCAGTCGGACAGGCGTCCCCATACAGGCGCGAACAGAAAGAGCGACAGCATGTAGAGCCCGGTCAGTAGGCCAGTCGCGCGGGAGACTTGCGCTGCGTTGCCGCCAGCACCGAGCAGCCGCTCGATCAAATAAGGAAGGAGCGGCAGGACGATGCCAAAACCCATCGACACCGTAAACACCGACAGCATCAGTACAGCCATCGTTTTCGGCGGGACGCCAGTGGATCCGGCACGACCGATCATGCTGTTGGCGTTGCGGGCGCCAGCGCGAGGGAGGACGCGGTCGTGCGCTGACGCCGGATACCGGTCAACTTGGTCCGCTTCAACATCAGAGCATTAGTCGCGACCAATGCCGAGCTGCCAGACATCGCCAGTGCAGCGATACTAGGTCTAAGCAAGAAAGGATATAGCACGCCAGCAGCCAGCGGGAAGGCGATGACGTTGTAGCCGACCGCCCACCAGAGGTTCTGATGCATTTTCCTGAGCGTCGCATGGGACAGTTCAATGGCGCCGACGACGTCGAAAGGGTCGCTCTTCATCAGCACGATGTCCGCGCTTTCCATCGCGACATCCGTGCCGGCGCCGATCGCGAAGCCGACATCGGCCTGAGTCAAGGCCGGAGCGTCGTTTACACCGTCGCCGACCATGCCGACCTTCTTGCCTTGCGCCTGGAGTTCCTTGACCTTGCTTGCCTTGTCTCCAGGCAGCACGTCGGCGAACACTCTGTCTATTCCGAGGCTCTTAGCGATACGCTCTGCCGTGCCTTTGTTGTCTCCGGTTAGCATGGCGACCTCGACGCCACGCGCGCGTAGCGCCTTGACCGCTTCCACCGCCGTCGGCCTCGCCGCATCGGCAATCGCGATCAATCCCAGAAGCTTGCCGTCCACTGCGAGGTGAACGACCGTCCGGCCGGCACCCTGCAATTCCTGGGACTTGGCATCAAGCTCGCCGAGATCGCTCTTGTTCTCTATCATCAACAGCTTGTTGCCGAGCAACGCCGTCTTACCATCGACCTCGGCTTGCGCGCCCTTACCTTCCAAGTTCTTGAATCCGGTCGCCTTGGGAGTCTTCACATTGGCGGCGCGGCGCAGGATCGCTTGCGCCAGAGGATGGTCCGACCCCGCTTCCACAGAAGCGGCCGCAGACAGCAGCTGATCCTCGGAGGCATCGGCAGCGACCACCAGGTCAACCACCTCGGGCTGACCCATCGTCAACGTCCCGGTCTTGTCGAAAATGATGACGTCTAGCTTGGTTGCATCCTCCAATGCCGACGCGTTCTTGAATAGGATGCCGTTCATCGCGCCAAGCCCGGTGCCGACCATGATGGCCATCGGGGTCGCCAGACCGAGCGCGTCGGGACAGGCGATCACAAAAACGGTGATCGTGAGGCTGAGGGCGAACAAGAGAGACTCACCGACCCACCAGTACCAGACGACGAAGGTAAGCAAGCCTACAAGGACGGCGGCCAGTACCAGCCATTGTGCCGCGCGATCCGCCAAGAGTTGCGAGGGCGCCTTGGAGTTCTGTGCCTCTTGGACGAGCTTGACGATCTGGGCGAGCGCGGTGTCCGCGCCGACTTTGGTTGCGCGATATTGGAACGTGCCACTCTTGTTGATGGTCGCGCCGATCACCGCGTCACCGACCTTCTTGGCCACCGGCATCGATTCGCCCGTGAGCATCGATTCGTCGACCTGGGACGCACCTTCCAGCACAGTCCCATCGACCGGGATCTTGTTCCCCGGCCTGATCACGACGGTATCGCCGGAAATGATCTCGGCGGTCGGTAGTTCTACCTCCTTGCCGTCACGCAGCACGCTTGCCTTCGGCGGCGCCAGATCCATGAGGGCGCGGATAGCTTCGGATGCACCCGCCCTTGCGCGCATTTCCAGCCAGTGTCCGAGCAGGATGAAGACCAGCAGGATCGCCGACGCTTCGTAGAACTGCTGGCCGCCATACAAGAAGGTAGAGCCTACGCTGAAGAGATATCCGGTGCCGACGCTGAGGACCACCAGCACCGCCATATTGGCGACGCCGCTCCGGAGTGCGCGGTAGGCTGCAATGATGAAGGGCCAGACTGGATAGAGGATTGCGGCGCTCGCCAAGACGAACAAGACGACGTCCAACCGTAGACCGAATGGCGGCGGAATTTGAATGAAGTCCATGCCCATGGGCGAGAAGGCGAAGATCGGCAAGCTGAAGGCGAGCGCGATCCAGAAGCGGTTCCGCATGTCGCGGACCATCGCCTGCATATCCATGCCGGCGCCATGGCCCATTTCGTGAGCCATAGCTTCGCTCGTCTCGCCGCCATGCGCCTTGTGGTTGGCCACTGCATCCACTCGACGCCTGCGCGACATTGTGGGGTCATCGCACACATGCCGGGGCACGGCTTCGCCGGCACAATGAAAGCCGCAATCCTTGATCGCTGCTTTTATGGCGGAGAGGCTGGTCTTGCCGGGATCGTACACAACCATCGTCGTGCCGGAGACCGGGTTGACCGAAACACGACCAACACCTTGGACAAGCCGCAGCTGCCTTTCGATCCCGTGAGCGCTGAGGGCCGAGAACAGGTCGCCAACTTTGAGTGTGCTAGTCCTCATATATGCTTGCTCCTCACACTTGGTGCGCCGGCTCCTATCCCCACGGCCTTGACTCCAAGGATCGTAGGTAAACTCTGGTCCCGCGACGGCTTTCCCTCTCTCTTGAAGCCATCGCGAGCACTGTCGCTACAATGCGTCTCGGGACCTCAGGGCGGCAATGCGCGGAAAGTATCCCGGCGTCCGTGCCATGTAGCGACGATACTCGTCGCCGAATTGCTTTAGGGCTTCGCGTTCCTCCTCGCGGGCCAAGTGGACGTACATCGCCACAAGGACCGGGAACATGGCAAGCGTAAGCACGGTGGGCCATTGCAGCAGGAAGCCGAGCATCACGAGGACGAAGCCGACATATTGTGGATGGCGGACATAGGCATAGACGCCTCTGGTCGCGAGCTGGCCGGCGCGCTGGGCCGTATAGAGTACCCTCCAGCCAGCCGAGATGAGCATGAATCCGGCGCCGATGAAGATGAAGCTCAAGATGTGGAATGGACCGAAATGCGGGTTGGTCCGCCAGCCAAACATTTCCTCGAGCAGGTGCCCCGCGTCGTGCGAGAACCAATTGACCTCGGGAAATCGAGTCTGCAGCCAGCCCGAAAGCAGATAGATCGTGAGTGGAAAGCCGTACATTTCGGCGAACAAAGCGACCAGGAACGAGCTGAAGGCACCGAATGAGCGCCAATCTCTTGGCGTTTTCGGCTTGAAAAAGCTGAAGGCGAACAGAATGAAGACCATCGAATTAATGATCGCGAGTGACCAGAGCCCGTAGGCGGGAACACTATTGTGATCCATCGACCGGTCTCCCTACTGGCCCTTCGACGAAGGGCCGTCGTGGTCGCCGTGGCCGCCATGACCGCCGTGAAAGAAATGCATGCCGAGACACACGAGCGGAAGAAGCCAAATGAACCAGTAGCCGGTGAAAATGTGTGCCCGATGCTCGGCGACGAGCAGAAAGGCTGCCACGGCAAGAAAGCCGATGAGAACCATCCCAACTGCAGACCGCCAGAATGGCTTGGATCCAGAATGTCCGTCGTGGTTCATGATTTCTCCGATTCCGCATGCGCAGTAGCAATCGACAAATAGTCGTTGCTCTGAAGATACCTACGGCTCTTCTACATAAGGTACTTTGATCTGCGTCAACCGTGAGAGCCCCCGGCTTAGGGGACCCCACTTGAGACATCTTCTCGTCAAGGCCTGAGCAGACTCCTTTTCTGCGAGTTCCTTAGTAGTTTATCAATGGGAGCGGCACTCGGAGAGGCTTCTTGCGCAGACGGTCGTCCATTCTAGCGGCAGCGTTATTGACAGTTGCTCCCGCTGCCTTGCCGCTTTTCGTCCAACCGTCCGCGTTCTGCTCGCGGCGGCTCTGATGGCAGGCCGCTCGCATTGCCCAAATCACAACGATTTGTTCATCTCAGACCACTTCGATCACAACCCATTTGATCCAACGCAAAGCCAACAAACTCCGCTGGGATAGATACTGGAACAATATCCAGAAAGGGCACCCTCATGATTGGACAATCTGCTCCACGACGCCGGCTGCGACTGGGCGTGTTGCTGGGCTCAGCGTTCGTGCTGATGACGGTTTCGGCACCTGCGTCGGCCAATGGAAGAAACCTCACCCAAGTTGACTCGAGTCCAGGATCGAAAGGAATGCTCTTGGCCGGCATGGGCGAGATGGGCGCCGGCAATATGGGCAGCGACAGCAAGCCGGGCGGAATGGGCGGTGGTATGAAGGGCGACATGCCCTGCTGCATGGGCATGATGGGTGCCGCGCCCGGAGCAGGTACTAGCATGGCGATGCCCTCGGCGTTGCCGGGTTTCCCGGGAGCGTCGCATCTCTACCATGTCGGCAGCACAGGCTTTTTTCTCGATTACGCTGACAAGATCGGCCTGAGCGTTGAGCAGAAAACTGCGTTGAACGGAATCAAGCAGCGCGTACTTACCGAGCAGGCCGCGAACGACCGCAAGACTGCCGAAGCCGAACAGGCGTTGTGGTCGCTGACCGCGGCCGCGCAGCCGGATGCGGCAGCCATCGACGGCAAAGTGCGGGAGATCGAGAAGCTGAAGTCCGACCAACGCCTGGCGTTTATCCGCGCCGTCGGCGAGGCAGCGAAGCTATTGACCGCGGAGCAACAGAAGATGGTTCTTGGCCTGGTGGCGATGCCTACTGACGCCACAATGCCTAAGATGAAGTAGAGTAAGAGTACGCGTCCGGGCAAAGACCAGAAAAAGCCGCTGAAGTAACGAGCCGGATGCAACGGGCATTGGAAATCCCGCCACCGATTGCCGAGCCGCCCATGTGCACTGCGCCATTTTCTTCCAAGACTGCCTATCAACTCAGTATACTTCGTCGATGACGGACCCTCCATTGGTCGGTCGCACCCACTTGGTCTGACACTCTCGGAGTCTCCGATGCTTCGCACGGTCTGTCTGACGGCCCTGCTCCTTGCCGCTGCCGGCCCTGCCATGGCTTATCCCGGCCACGGCGGCTCCGGCTTTCTTCATCCCTTTACGGGGCCGGATCACCTGCTAGCCATGATCGGCGTGGGCTTGGCGGCTGGCGGCGCGCAGGCCGGCGGATATCAAAGCGATATGCCAGCGTGCGGCCAACGTCTGATCGACGAGGAGATCGCGGTGTCTTGAGCATTTATCAAGAGCACGCGCCGCCGGAGATTCGCGCCTGGGGCGCATCGATGCGGACGCTCGGTGGAAACTGGGATACTAGCGGCGCTGTCGGCGCGGCTGGAGGCAGATGTTGTCGTTGTCTGCGCCTTTCGAAACGACGCAGGCGTGGTCTCGGGCCGCGCCAGCGACGATCACGGCCAGCGCTTTTATTTGAAGGCACCGGGAAACAATGATCGACGATCGATCAAGCAAGTCTGAGAGGGCCGCGCCGAGGCGCCAAGTCTCGATGCTTATGGTGCTGGCGTCTGCATTCTCGCTCGTCGCTCTGGTGTCTGGTGTTGCCTATTTCTCCCTGCTCTACGGTGCGGCTGTCACGACCGAGAAGGCGCTGCATGAGCGGGCTCATGAGCTCGTCGAAGATGAGGTCAGGCATATTAAGAATTTGCTCGATCCTATCGTGGGACAGCTCCAGACCTTCGCGGTTCTGGCTGACGTCCAGCATTCAGAACGCGCGCCAACCGATGGACTAGCGTTCGCATTGGCCCTGGCTGTCAGCCGCGTCCCAGGAGCGGCGATGGCCGAATTCTACGGACTCGATCGACACGTTCATCGCGTCATTCGCACGTCGGATGGATCTACCATGTATGACGATGCGCTCCAGACAGAACAGGCACTGTCTCTTTTGGAGGGAAGGCTTTGGCAGGCCGGCCCTCGGGTGTTCTGGGGCCCGCCGGTTTGGAGCCCGGAGATGCGCCAACCGGTAATCAGGGTCGGTGTGCCAATCGAGAGTGCTGACGGCGCCTTCGCCGGCACGTTTGTGATCGCCGTGTCGATAAGCGAGCTTTCACGAAGGGTTGCGGAGCCAAGCGACGGCGGAGACGGCGTCTCTTTCGTCCTTGCTGGTCGCGACACGGTTGTGGCTCATCGTCGATTGATCGATCCTAAAGGGCTCGACCTGACGGCGGGCGCGCCTCTGCCGAAAATTGACGGAATCGATGACGTGGTGCTTGCCGCGATTTGGAATGAACCTGCTCCAAGCATGTGGTTTGAGCGGGACATTCATGACCTTGGGCACGTTGCGCAGGTTCAAGGCAGGAAGTGGGTTTTCGTGCATCGCATCGTGACGGGCTATGGGCCAAGCCCGTGGCTTGTCGGTCGATACTTTCCCATCGAAGAGGTCACGAGCGAAATTTCCGATCTGACGAGAGCGGCCATGATCGGCGCTGGTACGTTGCTTTTTGCTCTCCTGCTTGCAGCATTCGTGAGCGTCAGGCTCGGCCACTTGATTGGTACAATTACGTCGGCTGCGAAGGCTATTGAGCGACTGGAACTGGATCAGGTCCACTATCAACCATCGCGGGTACGTGAAATCGACGAAGCGGGTTATAGCCTGGACAGGGCGCGGGCGGCCCTTGCCTGGTTCGGTGCGTACGTTCCACAAGGCCTCATCCGACGGATCATGAAAGCCGGCGACGCGGGCCTGCCGTCCCGACAGGAATTGCTTACGGTGATGTTTACCGACATCGTTCAGTTCTCCCACGAAACCCACGGCCTGCCCGGCGACGAAGTCGTCAAGCTGCTGAATGAGCACTTCACGCTGCTTAACACGTGCATCGAGCGCGAAGGCGGTATCGTCGACAAGTTCATCGGTGATGCCGTGATGGCGTTATGGGGCGGCATTTCCGGCCCTCACCACCATGCCGACTGCGCTGTCCGCGCTGCGCTTGATATCGCCCGCGCCGTGCACGACGACAACGTCGCTCGTCGGCACCGGGGGAACCATCCAGTGCGAATACGGATCGGTATCCATACCGGGTCCGTCGTAGCAGGCAACATCGGTTCGATGGGACGCGTGAACTACACGGTCGTCGGAGACACGGTGAACGTGGCGCAACGGCTTGAACAGACAGGCAAGCAGTTGATGGCCATCGGCGAAGAAGTCGTTGTGCTGGTAAGCGCCGACACCGCCGCTGCCTTGCGAGAGCCGTCCCTCACGAGCTTGTTTTGTGGCGCACCAGTCTTCCGCCTCACGGACGCCGATCCCTTACAATACTTCAAAATGCCTCTGAATTTGCAGTCTGCATCGGTGCCGTTCTAATTGGCCAGCATCACCAACTGCCACCTGCGTCCGGCGGCAGCCGGCCGCTCTGCGGAATAGATGGACAGGGTCTAATTCTACAGATGAAAACACAAAAGGTGCTCACATGACCTGGGGCGGTTCACTCTGCTTTGATTTGACAACGAAGGTCGACGCGAGCGGCAGGCTTCTCTCTCGAGCCAATACAGCCCAAACACCGCCCCGATGGCTAGATCGGGACGGTGAGTGAATTATGACAGAAGTGGTTGCGGGGGCAGGATTTGAACCTACGACCTTCAGGTTATGAGCCTGACGAGCTACCGGGCTGCTCCACCCCGCGGTAATCCTGCGTGCTTAAGAGTTTGATATCGTCTCGGAAGAGGTCCTGTGCGCTTGGAAGACCTGGCAGCGACCTACTCTCCCGTGTCTTGAGACACAGTACCATCGGCGCTGAAAGTTTTCACGGCCGAGTTCGGAATGGGATCGGGTGTTCACCCTTCGCTACAGCCACCAGGTCGTCGAAGCGCACAGAAGAGGTCTTTGAAAGTGCCCTTGAAAGTCTTGGGTACAAGGCCGGCAGCGGATGTCGACCGCTGCACGGAACGAATGAAATCAAGCCGATCGAGCTATTAGTACCGCTAAGCTGAATGCATCACTGCACTTGCACATGCGGCCTATCAACGTGATGGTCTATCACGGCTCTCAGCGAGACCTAGTTTCGAGGCGGGTTTCACGCTTAGATGCTTTCAGCGTTTATCCCTTCAGTACATAGCTACCCAGCGCTGCGACTGGCGTCACAACTGGTACACCAGAGGTACGTCCATCCCGGTCCTCTCGTACTAAGGACGGCTCCTCTCAAGTCTCGAACACCCACAGCAGATAGGGACCAAACTGTCTCACGACGTTTTGAACCCAACTCACGTACCACTTTAATCGGCGAA
>Ga0164290_1001709_pt1 | contig 25810 bp, 22 predicted proteins | sample Micstemetagenome_FD_108782 | JGI IMG/M metagenome (GOLD analysis project Ga0164290, IMG submission 108782) | Contaminated culture microbial community from soil near Moab, Utah, USA - Microcoleus steenstrupii SON62 (Illumina Assembly) | ecosystem: Environmental > Terrestrial > Soil > Soil crust...
CTCCTTGCGAGCCTTGTCCGCCATGTTGGAGTAGCGCTCCATTCCAGCGGCGGTCCCGGTCCAGCCGTGCAGCAGGACCACCATCGGCAACGGCTTGGTGGCGTCGTAGGCGGGCGGCACCAACAGACGGTACGTGCGGGGCACCCCGCCGACCGTCAGGTTGTTCGTGTAGGTGTCCGGCTTCTTCTGTGGCAGGGCGGAAACGCGCTCCTGCAGCGCCGCGGGCGCCTGTGCGCATCCAGCCCCGAGCAGGGCGGGCAAAAGGGCGAGGGTTTTGATAAGAAGCGTCACTACCTTTCTCTTACGCTCGAGCGCGCCCGAGGTTCGACGCACGGTCAGACATTGGTGTGCCAGCATCCGGGGATGGACCGTCACGTTGAAGTGGTGAGCGTTGAGCGGGTGTACGACGGCTTCTTGAAGGTCGACCAGGCGACCGTACGGTATGAGCGTCCCGACGGCACCCAAAGCGAGCCGACCAAGAGAGCGAGTCTCGAGCGCGGCGACTCCGTCGGCGTGCTGCTGCAGGAGCGATCCACCGGCCGCCTTCTATTCGTTCGACAGTTCCGCTACCCAACTCTTCGGCACGGTGAGCCGTGGCTCCTCGAGATCGTGGCTGGAGCGATCGATCCCGGGGAGACTCCCGAGCAAGCGGCGACGCGCGAGATCGAGGAAGAAGTCGGCTTCAGAGTCGAGCGGCTTGAGCCCCTGGCCGAGATGTACGGATCTCCGGGAGGCCTCAGCGAGAAGATCTACATCTACTTCGCCGAATTCGAGGAGGAAAAACGAGCCAGCGAAGGTGGTGGGCTCGAAGGTGAAGACGTCGAGCGAGTCGATCTTTCGTTGGAGGAGGCGCTTAAGATGCTGGATGCGGGTGAGATCCGGGACGCGAAAAGCCAGATCGCTCTCTTGCGCCTTCGTGACAGGCTAAATAGGGCCTAAGCACCGAGACGCGCACCCCCTGGAAACCAACTCTCGTCTGTAGGAGCAACACCGTGTCCGCCGTCACCGACAAGCCGATCACGCCGTCCGAGCCCCACGAGCCGCTGCGGCTCCGCTCGTCCACGATCAAACCTCGCGCCTGCCGTCCTATCAGCGCCGAGGAAGCTACCCAGTGCATCACGGGCCGGATGCCGGAGCGCGCCTGGCTAGACGTCGTCACCTTCGATCGGGAAGCCGGCCGGCGACTTCTGCAGGACGAGCTCGGGTTCCACGAACTCGCGGTGGAGGACGCCCTCAGCGACCAGGAGCGGCCTGCCCTCCAGGAGTTCGGGGACGTCACGTTCCTCGTCCTTCCGGTGCCAGTCGGTGGTCTCGACAACCTCCGTTTCCTTGAGTGCGCCTTCTTCTTCTCGGAGCACGGGCTAGTCACCGTCAACACCGAGGCCCTGCCGATCGTCGACGCCGTCTTCAATCGCTGGCTCGACTGCCGCGTCGACATTGGGGAGCACCCGGCCTTTCTCGTCCACCTCATCGTCGACGCGATCGTCGACAGCTACTTCCCGCTCATCGACCTCATCGAAGACCGGTCCGACGAACTCACGGACTCGATCTTCCAGGGCGACACCACGCGGATGCCCGAGATCATGGCGCTAAAGAAGCGCCTCCTCGAGGTCCGGCGCTCGGTGGCTCCCATGCGCGACGTCATCGGGTCGCTCCTCCGCCGGGATCTCCATGCCGTTCCTCGCGACGCCAAGCCGTTCTTCCAGGACGTGTTCGACCACGTCCTGCGCATTGGGGAACTCGTCGACAGCAACCGTGAGACGCTCGCGTCGATGCTCGACGTTCACCTGTCTTCCGTTTCCAATAGCCTGAACGTGGTCCTCAAGAAGATGACCATCCTCTCGACGGTGCTCATGACGATGGCTCTGGTAGCGGGCATCTATGGCATGAACTTCAAGGTCATGCCCGAATTGGAGTGGGCCTACGGCTATCCCTTCGCACTCGGCCTCATGGTCACCCTGGCGGCCGTCATCGTGTTGGTCTTCAAGCGCGTGAAGTGGTTGTAGGTCGTTAGGAAGAGGCTATTCCCCTCCCCCGAACGACCGAACCGCCACCAAGCGATCCGGCGCGTGCCACACTCTTCCCCGTGAGCAGCAACCTCGGGATCACGTCTCGCGAGACGAACTACGCCGATTGGTACAACGAGCTGGTCCTCAAGGCGGACCTGGCGGACCACTCGCCGGTGCGCGGGTGCATGGTCATCAAGCCCCATGGGTACGCCCTGTGGGAGCTGATGCAGCGCGCCCTGGACGACATGTTCAAGGCCACCGGCCACGTCAATGCCTACTTCCCGTTGTTCATTCCGAAGTCGTTCTTCGAGAAGGAAGCCGAGCACGTGGAAGGATTCGCCAAGGAATGCGCGGTCATCACGCACCACCGACTCAAGCCGAATCCCAATGGCGAGGGCCTGATCCCGGATCCCGACGCGAAGCTGGAGGAAGAGCTGATCGTCCGCCCCACCAGCGAGACGGTCATCTGGAACACCTACGCCAAGTGGATCCACAGCTACCGCGACCTCCCGCTGCTCATCAATCAGTGGGCGAACGTGGTGCGCTGGGAGCTGCGCACGCGCATGTTCCTCCGCACCGCCGAGTTCCTCTGGCAGGAGGGCCACACCGCCCACGCGACTTACGAGGAGGCGGAGCAGGAAGCCCTGACCATCCTCAACGAGTGCTACTCGCGCTTCGCCGAGGAGTGGATGGCCGTGCCCGTGATCAAGGGCATCAAGACGGAGGGCGAGAAGTTCGCCGGCGCCGATCACACCTACTGCATCGAGGCGCTGACGCAGGATCTGCGCGCGATCCAGGCGGGCACCAGCCACCACCTGGGCCAGAACTTCGCCAAGGCGTTCGACTGTAAGTTCGTGAACCGCGAGAACCAGCCCGAGTACGTGTACGCCACCAGTTGGGGCGTCTCCACTCGCCTGATCGGCACGCTGATCATGGCGCACTCGGACGACAAGGGTCTCGTGTGCCCGCCCAAGCTCGCCCCCATCCAGGTCGCGATCGTGCCGATGGGCCGCGACGACGCCACGCGAGAGAAGACGTTCGGCGCCAGCGACGCGCTCGCCAAGGAGCTCCGCGCCCTCGGGCTGCGGGTCCACATCGACAAGCGCGAGAAGGAGTCGCCCGGCTTCAAGTTCAACCACTGGGAAATGCGCGGCGTCCCGGTTCGCGTGGAGCTCGGCCCTCGAGACCTCGAGGCCGGTACCTGCGTGGTCGCTCGACGCGACGGCGCCGAGAAGCAATCGCTCGCGCTCGACGCGGCCGCCGCCCACATCGCGGGCTTGATGGACGAGATGCAACAGGCCCTCTTCCAGCGCGCTCTCGACTTCCGCGAGGCGAACACCAAACGAGTCGACACCTGGGAGGAGTTCCAGGCCACGTTCGCCGGCGAAGGCGGCGCGGGGTTCGTGCTCGCGCACTGGGACGGCACGGGCGAGACGGAAAAGCGAATCTCGGAGCTCACCAAGGCGACGATCCGCTGCATCCCGCTCACCCCGCTCGACCCCAGCGACAACGAGCCCGGCAAGTGCGTCCTCACTGGCAACTCCAGCGAGCGACGAGTCATCTTCGCCAAGGCGTATTAAGCCCCTGGAGCTTGCCTGAACCCGGGCGAGATCAGCCTGTCTGGTCAAGCATCGGATATCAAACATCAAGCCTCAACCCAAGTGCCCTCCGGGCACTTGGGTACAACGTGCTATGACCGCGCCGACGCTGCTGGCGGCCGCGTTCGCCCTTACTCAGGGCTCCGCCAGCCCCGCCATGGACACCCCCCGCTTTAGCCTCGCGAGCCGATTCGAGATCGCATCTCCGCTGCCCACGATCCCGGGTGTGATGATCGACCGCCTGACCACGGGTGCCGGGCTGCTGCAGCAAGTGGCGCACCGCGAGGGCCTGCAGGGGCGGATGCTCTGGATCGACGCGACGGCGAACGTCGAGCGGTACGACTCCGAGGAGAAGATCGCCGCACTCGTGGCGCGGATCCGCGACAGCGGCTTCAACACGATCGTCTTCGACATCAAGCCGATCTCGGGGCAAACCGTCTACCCGAGCGCCCTCGCGCCGAAGCTCCTGGAATGGCGCGGAAAGCGATTGCCTGCCGACTTCGACCCAGTCGAACCGATGGTGCGGCTCGGCAAGGCGGTCGGCCTGAGCGTCCTCGTCTCGCTGAACGCGTTTAGCGAGGGACACCGCCTCTTCAAAGTCGGACCTGGCTACAACCGAACGGACCAGCAGACCGTCATCTACGAGACCGACGAGTTCATCCAGACTCCCGACGGAGGCAAGTTCGGCGTCGCCTCTGCCCTGAACAAGACCGAGCCGAACCTCATCGGCGTCTACTCCGCGCCGGACAAGCTCCCCGCCCGCACCGAGGGAGCCTTCGCGGTCACGCTCCGGCGCACCGGCGAGGTGGTAGACGGCTTCGAGTACGGGGGAATCGGCACCAACGTGCCGACGGTTCCCCGCGGGGGCGCGATCCTGTACGGCACGGGCGACGCGGCGGCGTTCCTCCGCGATCGGGTCGTTCCCCAGGCCAAGGTGAGCTTCACGACCACGCCGGTCTGGGTGCCGATGGCCGACTGGGGCAAGCCGCAGATCCCGCTGATGATGAACCCGAACAACCCGGAGGTTCGGCAGTACGCGCTCGACATCGTCCGCGAGGTCGTTCAGAAGTACGACATCGATGGCGTGCTGTACGACGACCGCCTCCGCTACGCCGGCATCGACGCCGACTTTAGCGAGATCACCCGCACCAAGTTCGAAAAGGTCATCGGCAAGAAGCTCACCTGGCCCGACGACGTCTTCTCGTTCACGCTCAATCAGAACCTCACCCGCGGCGTCCGGCCTGGCCGCTACTACGATCAATGGATGGCGTGGCGGGCCGACGTGCTGCGCGAGTACGTCGCAGACGTTCGCAAGCTCGTCACCCAAACCCGCCCCGGAACGCTGTTCGGCACCTACGTCGGCTCCTGGTACGGCGAGTACCCGGCGCTCGGCCACAACTACGCCTCGCCGCTCGCCGAGACCAGCTTCTGGTTCCACTCGCCCAACTACCGCAAGACCGGCACCGCGCCGCTCCTCGATCTCGTGATTCCCGGTTGCTACTACCCGACCGCGACGATCCACGAGGCGATGACCCGCAACGTGAGCATCGGCAACACCGTCGAGGCCGCCGGAACGCTGGTGAATCGCTTGGTCCGTGACCAAGCTTGGACGTACGCCGGCATCTCGCTCTCGGACTTCAAGGAGAATCCCGAAGGACTGCAGAACGTGCTGCAGGCCGCCTGCGCGGCTAACCAAGGCGTGATGGTGTTCGACCTGTCGCACGACATCGAGCCGATGTGGCCGGTGTTCAAGCAGGCGTTCGGCCTTCCACGTAGGGCGCCTCACACGGCGAAGCAGACTCTCGCGAGAGTGCGAAAGCGACGGGAGACCCTCGATCGCCTCGGCGAGCGCGACAAGCCGATCCCGATCTCGGCCGGCGCGGGCGGCACAGGGCAGTAGTTCGGTCGTTCGGGGAGGAAGTTAGCACTCTCTCCCCGAACGACCCAATGACCTGATGACCGAACGCCCTACCCCTTACTTCGCCTCAACGGGCACGCCGCCGACGACTCCGACGGCGAACACGTGGTCATCCTTGTGCACGCGCTCGATGGTGACCTTGTTGACGGCTCCCACTTCCCGGTGGCCCTGCCACATCGGGCTCGTGGTGTCTCGCCAGTACACAACGTAGCGGGCTCCTGCCTTCCCTTTCCAGGTGAGGTTCGTGTCGTATCCCTGCGAGCGGTCCACCCGGACCTCCGTCGGCCCGGCGTCGGCTTGAGCCAGCGTCATGAGGCTCAGTAGGTTGAGGCGCGCGGAGTTGGCTAGGTACCGCCAGTCCATCCCCTCCGGCAGATCGTTCTTCGTGTGCTGGCGGCTGTACTCCTCATGCACTTCCACCAGGCGGACGGCGGTGAACCCTTCCTGGTTGAACGGGGTGTGGTCGCCGCCTCGGCCGAAGCGGTCGCGGCGGAAGACGAGCTTCGGCGAGAAGCCGCGAATCTTGCCCCGCGAGTTCCACTCGATGAACCGCGCCAGCTCGCGCGAGTTGTGGTCCTCGGTCTCTTCGCTGAAGACACGCAGGTGCCGCGCATCGGATTGCCCGAGATTGTTTCGGCTGTTCCCCACCATGTCATTGCTCAGAACTGCGTCGATCGCCCAGCCTTCCGCCTTCGCGCGTTTGGCCAGCGCTCGCGAACCGAGCAAACCCTGCTCTTCTCCGCTGAAGCAGACGAAGACGAGGGTGTTCTTCCACTTGCGCTGACTCAGGACCCGCGCCATCTCGAGGGTCACCGCCACCCCGCTCGCGTCGTCATTGGCGCCCGGGGCCGGGGCGTTCAGGCCGAGGTCGCGATCGACCATATTGATGGTGTCCATGTGGCCGCCCACGATCACGCGTCGGTTGGTTTCGCCGGGCAGTGTCGCCACCACTTGCACAACCTCCTTCTCCTCCGGAACGCGCGGGCTCTTCTGGATCGTGTACCGCATCAGCTCCACTTGGAGCCCCGGCAGCTTACGGAACTCACCGGCGAGGTACTCCGCTGCTTCAGTCAGGGTCGGGTTGTTCGTGTTCCGGTTGGGCCAGGAGGCCAGGCGCTCGACCGTGGTGCGCAGTCGGCGCGCGTCGATCTGGCGCAGCAGGTCGGCATCGACCTGAGGGTTCATCGTGGCGAGGGCAATCACGGCGAGCATGCCGTGCTTTTACCCCCGGTAGGCCAGGTCCACGCGGTTTTTCCCGTCGCGTTTCGACCGGTAGAGAGAATCGTCCGCGTCCTGAATGAGCTGAGAAGCGCTGCCACCCGCCGCAGGGAGCTGAGCGCAGCCGAAGCTGGCCGTGATGAGCCGCCCAGCCGGAAGCTGATTCAGCGCGTTCAGCACCCGCTCGGCCACCGCGGCGGCCTCATCGACCGTGGCACCCGGCAGAATGACCGCGAACTCCTCGCCGCCGTAGCGAGCGACGACGTCGTGTTGTCGAACCGACTCCCGGAGGAGGCGCACGAACTCCTTTAGCCGGTCATCGCCGGCCTGGTGCCCGTACCGGTCGTTGTACGCCTTGAGGTCGTCCACGTCGGCCATCAGCAGCGACAGCGGGTCGCCCGTCCGGAAGGCGCGACTGACCTCCTCGGTGAGCTTCTCCTGGAACGCGCGATGGTTGTAGGCGCCGGTGAGGCCGTCCACCGCGGCCAGCGCGGAGAGCTTCGAGTTAAGCGCCTCGAGCTCGCGCTGGCGCGACTGCAGTTCGGTCTTCGCGAGCATCAGTTCCCGCATCTGATCTTGCAGCCGCTGCTCGTACTCGCGCTGTTCGGTAAAGACCTGCGCCGATCCGAGGAGCAGGCTGGGACGCCCAGCTTCGTCGCGCTGAAACACCAAGTTGCGGGATCGCACCCACTCGACCTCGCCGTCGGCCCGAAGGACGCGGAAGTTGACCTCGATGGGATCGTCATGGCTCGCATGGGCAAGTGTTCGGAAATGCTGGGTGAGCCGGTTCCGATCACGGGGATGGAGTAGGCGCATGAATCGACGCCGATTCCGCGTGGAAGTGGAGGCCGGCGGGTAGCCGAAGCCAGCGAAGAGGTCCCGATTTGCGTACGTCGGCAGATACGTCTGAAGGTCGATGATGTAGACGAACTCGGGAACCGAGGCGGCGATCCGCTCGATGGTGCGTTGGCTCTCGCGCTGGGCCACCTCGGCACGCTTGCGCTCCTCGATGTCCGAGGAGATGACCGCGATACCGTCGGCGAAGGGGGTGAGCTTCTGCAGGTACCAGCGCAGCTCGCCGGAAACGGGAGAGCGGATCTCCCACTCTTCCGGTTGTCCTGTTTCAAAGGCGCGACGGAAGCGCTGCTGATATTCCTCCCGGTCGGGGTATCGCGCGAAGAGCCGCGAGCCCAGCAGATCGGCGGCGGGACCGAGGAGCCTCTCCGCGTGCGGGTTCATCATTCGGAACTCGAAGTCCTCCAGGCTCCCGTCCGGACGGCGGATCGCCTTCAGGAGCACGAACGCGTCGTGGCTTCCATCCATGGCCGCGCGGAGCATGGCTTGGCTCTCCTGCAGCGCGGTCTCGACTTCTTTCCGCTCCGTCACGTCCTGGCTGCTGCCTACGATGCGTGAGGGCCGGCCGACGGCGTCGCGCACCGCCACTCCGCAAGCTTGGAACCAGGAGAAGCCACCGTCCTTTCGGCGAAGTCGGTGCTCGCACCGCAGGATCTGCGTTCGTCCCGCGACATGCTCCTCAATAGCGGCACGCATCCAGACGCGATCCTCGGGGTGGACCAACCGGATCCAATCGAGCCCTTCGCGTTGGAGCTCGCCCGGCAGGTACCCCAACGAGGTGAGGAGGGAATCCGAGTAATCGAGTTCGTCGCGATCGAGGTCTAGCTCCCAGCTGCCTCCGCCGCTCGCAACGGGCAATCCCAAGGCAGGGGACGTACCGAAGGAGTCCTCGGGGAGAACCTGAACCGTGCCGCTCATCCGGGCCACGCGCCCCTCCTCGGCCACCGAGGTGACCGCCGAACTGACGCGTCTGACGATGCCCTCCGGCAACAGCAAGCGGTGCTCAAGTCCATACACTCCCGCCCGCTCGCCGGCTCGGCTCAGCATCGAGAGAACGGCTCCCGCGTCCTCGGGGTGGGCGCGGTCGGCGTAGCAGCGGCTCTCGTCGGGTCCGTACCGAAGGATGAGACGCAACGACGGGGAGAGGATCAGCGCCTGGGTTCTCAGGTCGTACGACCAGGAACCGAGCTCAACGAGCCCCTGCGCCTCCACCAAACGGACGGCGGCCGCACGCGAACGGTCGCTGGGCTCTACCGAGAGTTCCGGCGTGTCGGAGGACGCCGACTCGTATCCATCCTCAGGCTGCCTCAGGCTGCTCATGAAATGCCGGTCCCGATAGGACCGTTTCATTGTTGCTACAGAGGAGCCCCGACGTCAATCCTAGTAATGATTAAGTAAAAAGGGAGCCGGCTTTAACAATAGGCCGCTATTCGTCGTCCCGGTAGCCTTCGTCATCGGCAGCCTCTCCCAGATCGGCCGGCGCGCTGACGTGGCCGCTGCCACTTCCCATGCCGCCGAACATCTGCTCGACCTCAAGGAGTGAGACAAGTGCCTCTCGCGGCCGAGGCCCGTCGCGGGGGCCGACGATGCTCCGCTCCTCCATCATGTCCAACAGGCGCGAGGCGCGCTGGAAGCCGATCGAGAACTTGCGCTGCAGCATCGAGGTGCTCGCCTGGGTGCGCTCGGCCACCCAGCGGACGGCCTCCTCCCACAGCGGGTCGACGTCGTCGCCGAAGTCGCCGCCCTCTTTCTTGGCGTCTGCCACGTTCTCGTCGATCGGCTGAAGCGAGTAGGCCGGCTTCTCCTGCTCTCGCCAATACTTGCAGATCGCGTCGATCTCCTTCTCGCTTACGTAGCAGCCCTGCACGCGCAGCGGCTTGTTCGCGTCGATCGGCGAGAACAGCATGTCGCCCTTGCCGATGAGCGCCTCGGCGCCCTTCTGGTCGAGGATCGTCCGCGAGTCGATGGAGGAGGCGACGGAGAACGCGAGGCGGGACGGGATGTTCGCCTTGATGAGCCCCGTGATGACGTCCACGCTGGGGCGCTGCGTGGCGAGCACCATGTGGATGCCGACCGCGCGGGCGAGCTGGGCGAGGCGGACGATGACCGTCTCGACCTCCGCCTTGTGCTGGATCATGAGGTCGGCGAGCTCGTCGATGATGAGGACGATGTACGGCAGCTTGTCCTGGAAGCTCGCCTTGGAGTTCCAGCCGTCGATGTTGCGCACGCCCTCGTTGCTGAACAGGTCGTAACGGCGATCCATCTCGCGCCAAAGCGCACGCAGCACGCCCGCGGCTTCCTTCGTGTCCTTGATGACCGGGCACATCAGGTGCGGGATGTGATCGAAGAGCGTAAGCTCGACCCGCTTCGGGTCGATCATCACCAGACGCACGTCCTTAGGCGTGTTGCGCATCAGGAGGCTGGTGATGAGGGTCGCCAGGCCGATCGACTTACCCGAGTTGGTGGCGCCGCCGATGAGGAGGTGCGGCATCTTCGTGAGGTCGGCGTACTTGTTCACGCCGCTCACGTCCTTGCCGAGCGCCACGTACAGGCGCGACGGGTGGTTCTTAAACTGGGGGTCGTCGCAAAGCTCGCGCAGGGTGACCATCGCCGGGGTCTCGTTCGGGACCTCGACGCCGATAGCCGCCTTTCCCGGAATCGGAGCCTCCACGCGCACTTGCGAGGCCGCGAGGTCCATCGCGATGTTCTCGGCGAGAGCGGTGATTCGGGCCACGCGCACGCCCGGCCCGAGCTGGATCTCATACCGCGTGACGGTGGGGCCGGCCGCGACTTCCACGACCGTCGCCTCGATGCCGAACTGCTCGAGCGTCCCTTCGAGGGTCTCGATGTTCTTCTGCATCTCGGCCTGGGCACGCTTGGGGTTCAGCAGCGCCTCGGTGAGCAGGTTCGTCGGCGGGAGTTGGTATCCCTCCTTCGGCGTCGAGCTGTCGCCGATGAGCGTCGGCTCTCCGGCCTGCATGGTCTCGCGCGGCGAAGGGGCCGCCGGTGCGGGCGGCGTTGGCTTCTTGGCGACGGGACGCGGCTGGTCGGCCACCGCGGCGGCGATCGCCTCGGGCTCCGGATCCGGGTCCTCCATCACAATGCCGCGAACGGGCCGCTTCGGCGGCTCGGCAACGGCCACCGGGGTCGCCGTCTCCGCTTCGCGCTCGGCGAGGCCTTCGGCGATCCCCTTGCGGATCGACTTGACGCGCTCCTCGGGCGTCTGCTGCGGGATCGGCTTGGCTGCGCGCGGTCGCTCGAGCGTGCGCTGCTTCAGGGTCGCGGCTTGGCGGGCGCTCGTCTCCAGCATCGTGCGGATCGGCACGTCGACCGTGAGCACGAGACCGACGATCCCCATCGCGGAAAGCGCGATGGGCTTGCCCGCGCCGAGCAGCGTCTCGAACATCGTCGCGAGGAGCGCGCCGATGTACCCGCCGCTCGTGGAGACGACGGCGGTATCGAGGTAGTTGCCAGCGACGCTCTGGGCCAGGAACCCGAGGATCGTCAGGAAGAGAAGGCTTAGGCCCCAGCTGACGTGGGTGAGGACCGGACCGCGCCCCTTGAGAAGCGTGACGCCGAGCAAGCCGGCGAGCGGCGGCACGACCCAGGCTCCCTTGCCGAACACCACGGAGAAGAAGTAGCTCAGGCCACGCCCTAGAACACCGCTGTTCGATGTGAAGAGCGAGACGAGGACGATGAGCGCAAAGGCGAGCACAAGTACGCCCGCAATGTCCCACGCCCGGTGCGAAGACGACGACGCAACGCGCGTTGCCGGCTTGCCGGACGGTGCCTTCTTGGCTCCCGCCTGCTTTGTGCTGACCCTCATCCCGATTGGCCCCTCGGTGCGCCGCTCCCTGGCGCGTCCAATCGCAGTATAACCGGGCCGCCCAAGGGTGGGGCCCCGTGCACATTGCGGACTTCTTGCGCGAGCGCCTCTCTCAACCCTGGTAAACCGAGGCAGGCCCATGGAAACCGTCATCCGCACGTTGGCCGAGAATCCGCTCCTGCTGCTGTTCACGGTAGCAGCGATCGGCTACCCGCTGGGAAGAATCCGGATTGGAGGCGCGAGCCTCGGGACCGCTTCGGTTCTGTTCGTTGGGATTGCCATCGGCGCCATCGATCCCCGGTTGAAGCTCCCGGACATCGTCTTCCTCATGGGGCTGTCGCTGTTCGTCTACTGCATCGGCCTGAACAGCGCGCCCGCGTTCTTCCGGGCCTTCACCAAGTCTGGACTCCGCGACGTCTCGCTCGCCCTTGGCATGCTCACGCTCGCCGGCGTCGGGGCGTACCTGCTCGGGCACCGGCTCGGCGTCCCGCCTCCGCAAGCGTCCGCTATGTACTCCGGAGCGTTCACCAACGCCTCCGGCTTGGCTCAGGTCGTTGAGACGATCAAGGCGGCAGGAGGAGACTCGCTAGCCCTGGCGCTCCCCGTCGTCGGCTACGCCCTCGCCTATCCGGTCGGAATCCTCGGGCCGATGCTCGTCATGGTCCTCGTGCGTCGTCTGTTCCGGGTCGACCTTCAGAAGGAAGCGTTGACGATCGCGAGCTACCGGCGGTCGGTTCAGCAGCTCGAGGTCAGGACGATCGAGGTCACTCGGCCCGAGGCCGAGCAGTTCACCGTGCTCGATCTCGGCAACAGCGAAGGGCGGGACCTGGTGCTCGGTCGGATCGTTCGAGGCGGTCAGACCATGATCGCCCGCGGCGATCTCCGCCTCCAAGTAGGAGACAAAGTAGTCGCCACCGGTCCCGAGTCTGAGCTCGACCGACTCACGGAGTGCTTGGGGCGAACGAGCGAGGAGGAAGCACACCTCGATCGCACCGAGTTCGACGTGCGCCGCCTCTTCGTCTCTAACCCCAAGGTCGCCGGGCGTCCGGTATGGCAGCTCCGACTCCCCCAGGAGCACGGTGCGCTGATCACCCGAGTTCGCCGTGGGGACGTTGAACTCATCCCGAACGGAGAGACGATCCTCGAGCTTGGCGACCGCGTTCGCGTACTCACGCGGCGAGACAACATGGAGGCCGTCTCCAAGTTCTTCGGCGACTCCTATAAGGCGCTGAGCGACGTCGACTTCCTGACGCTGTGCCTCGGGCTGGCCTTCGGGCTGCTGCTTGGCTTGGTGCCGATCCCGCTTCCGGGCGGCATCACCTTCCGGCTGGGCTTCGCGGGAGGACCGCTCGTGATGGCGTTGATCCTCGGAAGGCTGGAGCGCACCGGCCCGATCGTCTGGAACCTGCCGTATTCCGCGAACCTGACGCTACGACAGTTCGGGCTGCTGCTGTTCGCGGCAGGCATCGGTACGCGCGCGGGGTACGACTTCTACTCCACCCTCTCCCGGGGTCAGGGCCTGACGGTCTTTGCGAGTGGGGCGATCCTGACGCTCGGGGCCGGGCTCGTCATGTTCGTCGTCGGGCACCGACTGCTCAAGGTGCCGCTGAACCACCTATTCGGCGTGTACGCGGGGGCGCAGACTCAACCCGTCGCGCTCGGCTTCGCGGCCGACCAAACGAAGAACGATCTGCCGAATGCGGGCTACGCCACGATCTTCCCGCTCGCCACGATCTTCAAGATCCTGATCGCGCAGATTCTGCTGAACGCCCGCTAAAAGGCAACGCTGCCTCGGCAGCGATCCGCACCCAACTTGGTCTCCCAGATCTGAGCGGGGTGACTGGGCCGGGGTGGAACACGGTGCCCCTGCGGTGAATCTCGTCACCGCAGGGGCAACGAGTTCAGATCTCCTTCTGATCGACGTAGACGCGCTGGTAGTAGCCGACCTGCTCCTGCTCGACGGACTCGAGACGGATCGCCTCATGAGCGCAGCCCGTGCAGCGCATCATGGCGTGCGTGTTGGTCACCTGGTAGAGCGCCTCGTGCGACTCGCTGAAGCGGTGACCTTGGTCGACGCGACGGCCGACGACCTCGTAGTCGTGGTGGCCAATGGCGCACATCAGCGATTGGATGCGACTGCCACGTCGAACGGCGGTGGAGATTTTGCTCATCTTCTTGTTCCTCTTCGATAACAGTTGCCGAGGAATCGTTCCAAGGAACGAACAAGAAGATCCCGCGTTACGCGCAATTTTTAACCAAAAGACCTAGAAGAGCAACGGCTTCTCGCGGCGGCGGATGTTGAGAAGCAATCCGACGCAGGCCATGCACAGCCAAAGGGCGGTTCCCCCATAGCTGAGGAACGGAAGCCACAGGCCGACGACGGGCACGATCTGGAGCACCATCGCGATGTTCACGAAGGTGTGGAAGCCCAGAACCGCGAAGATTCCACCCGCGATCATGCGATAGAACGGGTCCGTGGCCAGGAGCATGATCAGGAAGATCCGGTAGAAGAAGAAGCCAAACGCGGCGAGCACGAGCGTGCAGCCGATCAGCCCGCCTTCCTCGCCCACGACCGTGAAGATGAAGTCGTTGTGCTGCTCAGGAATGAAGTGCCCGGCCTTCTGCTGCCCGTTCCCGAAGCCGGTCCCGCCGACTCCACCGACGCCGAACGCGATCTCCGCTCGGTCGGTTTGCCAGTTCTTTCCCTGACGGTCGTTCTTCTGCTTCATGCCCTCGATCCGCTTCACCTGGTAGTCGTCGAGCACCTTGGCGCGCAGCGCAGGCACGGCGAGGACCGATCCGACGAGAAGCAGGATCGAGAGGATCGTGCCAGCGAGGTACTTGCCCGGCACGTTCGCTACGAGCGAGATCGCGAACCAAGCGACCATCACCACGGTGAAGGCGCCGAGGTGCGGCTGACGGAAGATGAGGAAGGCGGGCACGATGGCGTGCGCGAATCCCAGCGCGAACGTCGAGAACCGGTGGATTCGGTCTTGCCGCGACGCGTAGAACGCCGCGAGGGTGAGCACGATGAGCAGCTTCGCCAGCTCACTCGGCTGGAACTGCAGCGGACCGATGTCGATCCAGCGCGCCGCCCCTTTGGCCGCCTTGCCCATGACGAGAACCGACATCAGCATCAGCAGATTCACGACGTAGATCGGAATCGCCATGCGCTGCCAAAGTCGCGGGTTCACCAAGGCGAAGATGAGGAACGGCCCAATGCCAATGATGCCGTTCAGAACTTGCTTGCGGAAGCTCGCCAGGCCGTCGCGCGTCGCGCCTTCGCTGTACAGCGACATCAGGCCGACCGTCAGCAGGAGAAGAGCGGCGAGCAGGAGCCAGAAATCGAATCGCGGGCCACGCCGCGAGTCGGCGGCGCGATTGCCGGGGACGGTGACGCTTGCCAAGGCTTACTTCTCCAGCGGCTCCCGTCCGGAGGTGGTGCCGAACTGTCGCTTGAACAGCCCCAGCCTTTCATTGAACCAAAACGACAGCTCTCGCACGATCGGCTGCGGCTTGACGTCGCCCCTCGGCGGAAGCTCGATTGAGAGCTTCACGTCGACGCGAATTGCGTCGACGGAAACCGTGCCAACGTACGGAGCGTCGGCCAGCGTTCGCACCGTGGCCGTCGCCCTCTGGGGCTCGTCCCCCGACCGAACGATGCCCGACCAACTCCACGAGGAGCCGACCCGCAACGGGAGGACGAGCAGGTCGAGCGGTGGATCGAACGTCTCCCCGCCCGCGGCCGCGAGTTGAAAGCCATCGAGCGTGTTGACGTAGCGCTCGGTGTCGAACACCTCGCCGTGCAGCATCATGAGGAACTCGACATCAGTCCCGGTCCGCTTCACGGCGACGTCCACCTCGTGCTTCGAACCGGCAAGCGTCAGGGTGGCGCGGCGAGGCGGTGCCCCTTCGACGCCGAGTTGCTTCCCGCTGTAGATCGGTCCGGTTCCCGTGGTGACGACGCGCGATCCGTCCGGCCCGGTGGAGGCGTTCGTCGCATTGCAGCCAACCACGTATAAAAGGATCGCCGAAACGACCGCCGTCAATGCCGTGGTCGCGAGGGCCGGGGACCAGCGTCGAAAACTCAATCCGACCCCTTCGGCTCCTCCAACTTCACCAGGCGAAGCACGCGAGACAACGTCTTCTTTCCGACCCGCATCTTGGAGACGAACTCGATCATGCCGATCCCCTTGCCGTAGAGCGCCGTCTGTTCGGACATCTCGCGGGCGGGGCCGGCTCCCACAATGCTCGTGAGTTTCACTTCGAGCACTTCGACCTTGCGCCCCAGCACGTCGCGGGTGCCTTTCAGGCGCGCCTCGCCATCTACCGTCAGCGGCTCAGCGAGGTTGTCGTTAGACGCGGGTCCCTCGAAGTGCCACCTGGCGGACGGATCTCCGAACTTAACCACCGGCAACGGGCTGGGAAGCGGGTTCTTCGCGTCGTAGCCGACGACCGAAATCGTGGTCGGCTCGACCTTGTAGAAGGTCTGCGCGATCTCGCGGCCGTTCTCCGAGGTCTTGACGGGGATCACCTTGACGCCTGCGAGTTCCTGCGGCTGCCCCACTTCGTCGACGGTCGTCGTGGTTTGTGCCGAACGCTCCTCGTACGTCATCCGCGTGCCGGGGACAAGCGGAAAGAAGTCGGAGGCCGTTGGCCCCGACGCGATCGCGGTGGCGAGGAGCGCGGCAAGCATGCCTAGTTGGTCTCCTGGATGGTCATGAATTCCTTCTTGCCGCCGGTGGACATCGAGACCTCGGACTTCACCCCTCCGACGCCGCGCACGTACCAGCTCTTGCTTTCCATACGCACGGCCGCGCCGTTTAGCGTGCCGGTCCCGACAGACGTGATCAGAAGCGCTTCGCGTTCGCCCGCCTTCGTCTTGACCTTTTGCGGGCCAACGACCTTGTAGGTGCTGGCGATCTTCATCTGCTGCCCGGGCCGGTCGACTTCCACCGTCGAGTCCCACTTCGTGCCGGGCGTCAGCTTGGCCGGCATCTCGATCTGGCGTCCGGTGACCTTCGCGAAGCTGGAGGAGGTGACGAACAGACCGTCCTTGTCGAGGACCATGTCCTGAGTGCCAAGCTCCGCCAGTCGACCGGTGCGATCGACGATGTACGTAGGCTTGCCGTCCTGCATCGACTTCAGCGAGACGGTCTGCGATCCCGTGAGCGAGTCCGGCCGCGAGGAGTACTTCACCTCGAGGTCCATCGGCATGCTGTTGGAGAGCCCGTAGTAGTGGTACGCGTCGTGCTTGAGCTCGGCGGGCACCTCGGCATCGGTCGGCTTCGGCGCCTCCGCGGTCGCTCCGGTCGTCGCGGTGGAGGCAGCGCCGGTGGTGCCAGTGCTCGCCCCGGTGGTTTCCGTGGTAGCGGTGGTCCCGGTGGAGCCCGCGTCGGTGGGTGTGGCGGACGACTTGTCTCCCTGACAGCCGGCGATTGCCACGACGAGGAAGAGCGGAAGGAGACGGCGGTGCTTCATGACTGTTTGATCGTGCTGGACTTGAGCTTAAGGGATGTCGAGGCGATCGTGGTGCCGAACGCGAGCCGACTGGTAAAACGCACCAGGCCCACTCCCGGCTTGAACCACGCGTACGAGTGCGTCGACCCTGGCTTGCCGCTCGCGTTGAAGGTCGACTTGGTCTCAATCGCGATGGCCGAGACGCGGCCCGATTCGGTGTCGACTTCCTGCGGTCCCACGACGGTCGATCGGGCATTCTGCGTGCCGAAGACGTTGATCGGGAGCGTTCCGCTTCCCTTCCACTCGTGCTTGCTGCCTTCCTTAACCGGGAACTTGATCACCGGTTGGGGAGGCGAGTAAGGGACGCGCTTGAGCGAACTGGAGACCTGGAAGATTCCCTTCGGGTTGCTCTCCCACTCTTGCCGATCCATGATCCCCTGGCCATCGCTAACCTCGATCGTCGCCCGCACGCCGCCGTTGGCCGGCTGTGCCTTCACGACCTTCCAGATCATCTCGGTGCGCTGCGAGGTGGCGCGCCCGTTCTTGGCGACGCCGGACTGCTCGTAGGTGTACACCCATTGGTTTCCGACGGCCAGCGGCATCAGTCGCTGCTCCTCACCTGGGGTCACCGCCGCCTTCTGAATGGACGGAGCGACCTTCGCGGCGGCGCTCGAGTTAGAGGAGCCACAGCCCGCGGCGAGGGGCAAGAGCAGGAGAAGGCATGGGAGATGTTGTTTCATCGTTGAGCTGTCTTCCCGGCGTTCTTGTTGAGCGCCTGCGTCGCGTCGCGAACGAGAACCTCGTCGCGCATCTGGTTGATCGTGAGCTCGCCCTGCTTGAGCTCGTGCTGGATCTTGGGGGCCGCGATCGCGACGCCGTCGGTCACGAGCAGGATCTGAGAACCGATCTTGTCGATGGAGTAACGCCAAAGTCGGCGGCGGCCCTCGTCGCTCATGCGCACGGTGAGGTCGAAACGCCGGCCGTCGGACGTGTCGTAGCCGCGGTAGCTCGCGCCTTCGATCTGGGCGTCGCTCACCACCACGGTCGCGCTCTTCAGCACGCGCTCGGGCGCCTTCGCGCGCTCTTCGGCCAGACCCTTCGAGATCTTGTACTCGAGCGCCTTACGGATATTCTCGCGGTCGCCGGTTTCCAGCGCCCGCCGCGCCTCTTCCGCGTAGTAGCCCGACTGCATGTTGACGTCCAGGTTCGGCTTGTCCTTGTATCGGTCCTCGACCGCCCGAAGGAGTCTCGGCTTGTACGGGTCGAGCACGTAGCCCGTGACCTCGCGCACCTTCCCCTCGACATTGACCTTGACCGTAACGGGAGCCTTCACCACGATGCCGTTCTCCAGCGATGTGGGACGGAGCCTCGGGAGCGGCGTTCCATCGAGCTTCATGTTCAGGTCGCGCTCAAGCTCCGCCGCAAGCGCCTTGTCGCCGTCGAGCGCCTTCCGGAGGTCCTCGGCGGTCCACGTGCACTCCGACATGTCCGGCGGGAGCTGCTCCTCGCTCATCTCGTTGAGCGTCATCGCGAACTCGCCAAGCGCTTCCGAGTCGCCTTGCAAGACCTCGAGCATCTCGCGGACGGGGATGCGCTTCTTGATCGCGCCCTCGGTCGCGCCCCCCTCGCCGCTGTCGTTCCCCTCGAAGTCCCCGGAGGCCTGCACAAGCTGCGCCATCTGGTTCGCGACGAGGATGCGGTAGCCCGACCCAGGGTCGATCCCGACGAGGTTCACCTTGCCCGGCACGACCTGGGAGAACTGCTCACCCATGATCGCGTTCCGCATGGCGTACCGATACCCTCCGAACAGGAGAGCCGCTCCCGCGGCGAAGCCGATCGCGATCTTGGTGGACTGTAACATGGCACTTCCTGACGCACGTAACAATGCGCGCGCGCCATCGGTTCGCAGCGACGGCGCCACGGCGCATGAAAGCCGCAAAGAGTTTACCGCTGGCGCCTACTCGCTCGGGTTGAAGCCGGCGTACAGCCCGCCCGCCACGCTCGAGGCGCCGAGGGCGATTCCCAGGTTGACCGGGATCACGACGGCGGCCGCCAAGAGAGGGCTCAGGCCATACGCCACCATCAGGCCGAGGATCGCGCCGCCCGGAAGTCCGGCGATGGCGCAGGCGAGGAGCGTCATGAAACCGCGGAATCCGCGCTGGCTCGGGTCGTCCACGTCCGGGAAAAGGATCGTGACCACGAGAACCACCGCGATCAGCACGAGCGCGAAGAAGGGGGTGATAATGGCGCTCGCCAAGGCGGCGGACCAGATCCTCGGCTCGATTACCACCGCGCCGATCGCAGAGCCGATGCCGATCAAAGTCGGGGGCACGGCTTTGGCGGCGACCTCCCAGAAGACGGTGACGCTTCCGGTGAACGGCAGCGGCTTCTGAAGGTCGACCCGGCGAAGGAGCTCGATGAAGCCGCCCGTCGCGGTGTTCAGCGAGATCGTCAGGACGGAGATCCCCTGAAAGAGCAGGAAGAGTGGCGCCGCGACCGTCATCGGGTTGCCGCGCTGCGACACGCCCCACAGCGGCAAGAGCGTCATCGCGATGGAGAGCGGGCCGAAGACGATGTAAATCCACATTGCGCCGCGCGCCTGCAGCAACAGCTCCTTCCAGAGCAGCGCCGGGCCCCGCCGTAGCTGGAGCCGCCCGATCCAGGCCGCCACGCGCCCCGCCTTGACCTTGCCTTGGCGCGCCTGCTCGGCGATCATCGCGTAGGTGTCGCCGCTGCGCTGCATGTTGCGCATGTTCACCTGCTGGAACCCGCGAGCCGCCGCCTGATCGTAAAGATGGCCGACCTGCGTGAGCGCCACCCGGATCGACAGCGCGATGAACAGCAGCATGCCGACGACGCCGATGGCCGCTGGGTAAGGATTGCCCTGGAACGCACCGCGAACGATGGCGGTCGCGCCGCTGGCCAGGAAGAAGAAGACGCGGAGCCCCGGCTCGTGGGCGACGTCGAGCGCCGTGTTCCACGAGAGGTCGGTTCGCAACCGGAGGGAGACGTAGGCGATTGGCCCGACGATCGCCGCGAACGTCACGACGTCGATGATCCGCTTGTTCCGGTCGCTGCGAACGTCGCTCCGGTTCACGAACAGGCTGAGGGCGTAGCCGAAGCAGACCCAGCACAACGCCATGAGGAGCCAGCCGACGGTGGCGGCCCGCAGGACGTTCACGCCCTGCTCGGGGTAGTTCCGGAAAATTTGAACGAACCCCCGGCTGGCCTGCCGGTTGCCGAAGAGAACGAACAGCAGCGGGATGAGGAGGGTGAACAGGTAGTCCCTCACCATCCGGAACAGCAGCACGGCCTTTGGGCTGACCGGCGTCGGGAACAGCACGTCGACGTCGGCCGGGCGGAAGCCGCCCTTGGGCTGAAGGGACGTCACGAGAAGCAGCGTCGAGAGGACGGAAAACCCGGCAAAGACGGCGGCGTCCACGACTTGCCACGTGGGAAGGGTCACCGCGCCCGCCGGCGGCGCGTACCGTGCCGAGTCCGGGCCGAAGGCGCCGCGGAACAGGAAGTTCGCCCAGTACGCGACGACGAGCAGGAGCCCGATCAGCCGCTTGGGCGACGTGACCGCGCGCCGGACGCCGTTGGCGATCGACCTAACCGTTAGGAAGACGAGCGCCCGCATTCTCCTCCGTGAGCGCGAGGAAGATCTCCTCCAGGCTCTGATCCTCTCGCCCGTAGTACTGCTGAAGCTGGGCCAGCGTCCCTTCGGCGATCTTCCGACCCCGGGCCACGATGATCACCCGGTCGCAAAGCTTCTCGGCGGTGTCCAGGAGGTGGGTGGAGACGAGGACGGCCACGCCGTTGTCGCGCGCGCGCCGGATCTCGTCCTTTAGCTCTCGCGCGCCGGCCGGGTCGATTCCGATCAGCGGCTCGTCGAACAGCATGACGTTCGCCTGATGGACGAGCGCGCAGGCCACGGACAGCTTCTGGCGCATGCCCTTGCTGAGCGTCGCCACGAGATCGTCCTTCTTTTCCATCAGGTCGTACCGCCGCAGGAGCTCGTCCCGGCTCGCCTCGTAGACGTCGACGGTGTCGAAGCACATCGCGATGAACTTGAGGTGCTCGTCGACCGTGAGGAGCTCATAGAGCGACGGGACCTCGGGCACGAACGCCAGCCCTTTCTTCGCCTGACCTTGGTTGGTCACGACGTCGTGGCCGTTGATGAGAACCTGGCCGGCGGTGGGACGCAGGATGCCCGCCATGCAGCGAAGCGCCGTGGTCTTTCCCGCACCGTTCGGGCCGATGAGGCCGACGATCTCGCCCGGCTGGATGGTGAAGGAGAGCTCATCCACCGCGCGCGAGCGCTTGTACTCCTTAACCAGCCGATCCACCTGGAGCATGTGCGGGGCAGCGTACCCATCCGGCCGAGGCCGAGGCGACGGTATGCTCCGGCCGATGAGCGTCGAGCAAGTAGCGGGCGAGATCCGGGCCGAGGTTTCCAAGGCGATCGCAGGACAGGAACGGACGATCGAGCAGGCCCTGGTGGCGATCCTCGCGAACGGCCACGTGCTGCTCGAGGGAGTGCCCGGCGTCGCCAAGACGCTGTTGGTGCGAACGCTGGCCCAGACGCTGGGGCTGAACTACGGCCGAATTCAGTTCACCCCGGACCTGATGCCGAGCGACGTGATCGGCACGAACGTCTACGACCCGCGCAGCGGCGACTTCAACCTTCGCCACGGCCCGGTCTTCGTGAACGTGCTCCTCGCCGACGAGATCAACCGAACACCCCCGAAGACGCAGGCTGCCCTGCTCGAAGCGATGGAGGAGCGCCGCGTCACCATCGACGGCGAGCCGCATCCGCTCCCGCCCCCGTTCCTCGTCTTCGCGACGCAGAACCCTATCGACTTCGAAGGGACCTACCCTCTCCCCGAGGCGCAGCAGGACCGCTTCCTGCTCAAAGTAATCGTCGACTACCCCGCGCCCGAAGCCGAGCTCGAGGTGCTGCGACGCCACCACGCGGGCTTCCGCCCGCAGAGCCTAGAAGCGGCCGGAGTGCAGTCGATCCTCACGATCGATCGGCTGCGCGAACTGCAGGAGGAGGTGCGACGTCTCACCGTCGAGGACCGAGTGTTCGACTACATTCAGGCGATCGTGAGCGCGACCCGCCAATCGAACGACATCGCGGTCGGTGCCTCGCCTCGAGCCGGGATCGCGCTGCTCAACTGCAGCAAGGCGATCGCCGCGCTACGTGGCCGCGACTACGTCATCCCGGACGACGTCAAGGAGCTCGCGCTGCCGGTTCTCCGCCACCGCGTGCTCCTTCGGCCCGAGGCGGAGGTCGAGGGCCTGACCGTGGACCAGGTTCTCACGACACTGCTCGACGCCCAGATCGTTCCGCGATAAGGCAAGGGCGTTCCGCGCTCCACCCCGACGCGTCGTAAAGTAACGCATGAACCTCTTCCCGCTTCTCGGCTCGCTGATGGCGACCCTGCAAGGGTTGGGGCTGCCAGCGGACGTCGTTCCCGCACCTCCGGCACCGGACAAGGTGATCGTGCGCGTCAACGGGGCCGAGATCCGCGCCTCGGACATCGAGGCGCTGCTGTGGGACTGGCGCGGGGCGGAAGTCACGCAGGATCTGGTGACCTTCCAACTTATCCGCGGCGAGGCCCAGCGAGTCGGTGTCGCGGTCACGCCGGCCGAGGTGGAGCGGGGGTATCAGGAGCAGTTGCGGCGCATCGCGCAGAGCGGTCCGAAGGGACGCGACGTCGAGGCGACGTTGCGCGAGCAGGGGATGCCGAAGTCGAGGCTGTACCTGAGAACCCAGACGGAGCTGCTGCTCGACCGCCTCGCGGAGCGCGAGTTCCGCCCTGAGGCGTACGTCCGGGTCGCGACCCTCGCCTTTCGCCCGACGGGTGAGAAAGCCGCCGACCGCGAGGCGGCGCGGGTCCGAGCGACGAAGGCGCACGAACGGCTGCTGAAAGGCGAGGCTTGGGATCGCGTCGTGCGCGAGTTGGAGCTCGACCCGGATCTCAAGGAGCGGAATGGCCTTCTTGGATGGCGCGCCCTTTCCGCCTTCCCTAGCGAGGCGCAAGCGGAATTCCGAACGCTCCGCATCGGCGGGGTGGCCCGCCCAATCGCCACGCCGAGCGGATATCAGCTCTTCCGTTTGGAGATGCGCGGGCAGGACGCTCAGGCCGAGGCGCTGGCCGACCTCCGAGCCGGAGCCCTCGCTCGAGGTCGTCAGGATCTCCTTCAGCGGCTGCGCCGCGAGGCGAAGATCGAGCAGTTCATCGGAACGGGTCCCGGGTCCATCCGTCCGAATCAATCGGGCAAGGGTTAAAATCCTGCCTGCGGAGTCACGAGGAGCGTGGTAACGATGGTCGGGGCACGGATGCCCCCTCCGCAACTCGGCTACTCGTCGTTCTTGACGAAGAGAGTGAATTCCTCTTCTCGGAACGGCTCCCGACGCAAAGGGTCCATCGCCCGGATCCGGGCATTACGCCCTGCCCGCTGACGCCACTCCTGCATCTCCTGTCTCGAGTTCCAGAAAGTCACGCCGAGGATCTCGGCTCGCTCGGGACTCTCAAGAATGTAGGTGTCTCGGACGCCCGCGTCGCGACGCACGCCTTGCATGTACTCGTCGCGGAATCGCTTTCTGGCCTCCTCATACCGGCCCGGCAAGAACTTGTGGTGGTACAGCATTACGGTGTCGCCTGTGGCAGGCACATATCGTTGCTGGACAGCAACGCCGACCACCGCACCGCCCACGGTAGTCCCGGCCACGAAGGCGGCGAAGGTGATGGGGTTCAGAAAACGCATCGACAAAAGATAGGCGATCGAGACGGGCGCGGCGCAACGGGTTCTTGATTCGTCTTGAACCGCGATGGGCCGCGCCTTGCTCATCGGGAATCCCAACGTCGCATGGCGCGAGTGGCTGAAAACCAATCGCGGGCGGCGCGATTTGCTGTGCCTGGACCCCGCCGACCCACAGCAGGGAATCCCTGCGAGGCTATGCCTCTTCCACGGCTCGCGCCCGATGATCACCCGCTTCTACGGATCGCTCGATCCGCAGCGGGCCCCTCACGTCCTGGTGGCGGCGCTCGCCCAGGCGCTCCCGAAACTCGGCGAGGACGGCCTCGTGCAGCTGTTCGCGTACCGGGCGACCCCACTGCTTCACCAAGCCGTAGTGCTCATCAGCCAGATGCTCCAGCCGAGCGAGATCTTCGTCGCCTCCGGCACCGAGATCGACCAGGCGGGCTTCCCTGTGGGCCCCACCGAGGTCGTGCTCGAGCCGAGCTTCCCTGCAATGGTCCAGCACGCCCAGCGCAAGGCGCAGTGGATGCGACTGCTGGAGGACTGCGAGCCGCACGAACTCAACATTCGGACGGCGACGCTTGAAGGCACCCGGCTCGGCTCCGGGCGTCGACTCGGGCGCGAGGAGATCCGAACCCTTCGCCTCGAAGGAGCCCGGCACGCGGAGAAGATCGGCAATTCCCTCTTCCTGGTAACGGAGGAAGAGCTGGACGAGGCGAGCGTCTCGCGCGCCATGGACACGCTCGGGTGCGGCCGCGTGCAGTTCGCCCACCCATCCATGTACGAGGGCCTCCTCTGCGCATTCTCCCGCGCCGACGGCGAGGACTTTGGGATGGGCACGATCACCTCCATCAACTGGGACGACCTGACTCTCAATGCCCTCTGCACCGCCGTCGCCCCCGCCCCGGTCCGAGTTCTACGCCTCGGTTCACTGAGGATCGACAAGAACGGAAACGAGCTCGGTGAAGTACGGCCTTGGCAAGTCTGAAGCGGCGCTGTCATCCCGAGCAAATCCGAGAGTCAGGGTGAATCTGGGACGCTTCGAATCAATTCGGTAGCTTCGCGACCCAATCCGTAAGGCACCCCAATCCGTGGCGCCAGACACTCGCATCCGGGACCTGCCGTCCCTCCGACCGCCCCTGGTATCCTCGCTCCATGCGTCTGTACCTCGTCCGCCACGGACAGACGTCCTGGAATCTCGCCGGACGTGCGCAGGGGCAGACGGATATTGCTCTGGACTCGACCGGTCTCGAACAAGCCGAGGCGCTGGGCCGTGCCTTCGCTGGAGTCGAGGTTTCGAGGATTCTCAGCAGCGATCTCTCGCGTGCCGCCCAGACAGCCGAGCCGATCTCACGGGTGAGCGGGGTCGCGATCGAGGCTCGCCTCGACCTCCGAGAGCGGTCTTTCGGCGAGTACGAAGGCCTCGACTTCCGCGACTTCTCCGCTCGCGTTCTGGAGCAGGCGCTGGAGAGGGGCGTGAATCCGAAGGAGATCCGCCCGCCGGCCGGCGAATCGTTCGGCGACGTTTGGCAGCGGCTGGAAACCGTAAGCGCCGAGCTGCGGGAGATCGAGGGACCCACCGTCGTTGTGACCCACGGCGGAACCTGCGCCGTCCTCTTGGCCCGGCTGCTGAACGCGACCCTCGCGACTTCCTTCTCCTTCCGTTTCGGCAACACCGCGGTCACCGAGCTCGAGCTTCGGCCGGACGGCGTATTCAGCCTCATGCGGTACGACGACGCGAGACACCTGGCGGATGCCCGACCGCTGAGCGGGAGCCTACATGGGACGTCTCGCTAAGGCTTGGCCGGAATTCCTCTCGGCGATCCTTCTCCTGCTTGCGTTCCCCCCGTTCGATCTCGCCCCCCTCGCCTTCGTCGCCCTCGCGCCGTGGCTTGGCGCCCTGCGAGACCTGAACGGTCGCCAAGCGTGGCGTGCCGGCTATGGCTTCGGCTTCCTCTTCGGCCTCGGTCAGCTTTTCTGGCTGGGGCAGCTCGCCCAGAAGTGGACCGCGAGCCTTGCCCTCGGACTCGTGCCCTGGCTTCTCGCTTGCGTCCTCTTCGCGCTCTACTTCGGTTGGGTGGGCGTCCTGATCCAGCGCTGCTGGTCGCGTGGCTGGTGGTGGGCGATCCCGCTCGTGTGGGCGGGTATCGAGGTC